>Ga0164290_1000435_pt1 | contig 136292 bp, 104 predicted proteins | sample Micstemetagenome_FD_108782 | JGI IMG/M metagenome (GOLD analysis project Ga0164290, IMG submission 108782) | Contaminated culture microbial community from soil near Moab, Utah, USA - Microcoleus steenstrupii SON62 (Illumina Assembly) | ecosystem: Environmental > Terrestrial > Soil > Soil crust... | reverse complement strand
GCCGTGGGATGATGGGGAGCTGCTGACGACGACGGGCGGGATCGCGGACAACGACCCGGCGTCGTTGATCGCGTCGCTGCTGCCGCCGGGCGGGGTGCAGTTGCTGGTGGAAAACGGGAGCACAGGGGCCACGGCGATCAGCGGGGAAGAGGTGGAGATCGGATAAGATGGAAGCCCGGTGAGCCAGTTGAAGATCAGGACAATTGGACAGGTACTTTCAGTTGTCGTGTCATCGGGAGCGACTGTTGCGCAGCAAGCCGGTAGCGCGGGCGAGTTTGGCTCAGGGTGTACGCCCGGTACGGTCACGGAAACCCGAACAATTGTCACACATGGCCCACCAGCGGCAAAAGTGGGAACGTTCTGCGACTATCCCGAGACGACAAAAGTCTACACATTCACCTACACTCTCAACGCAGATTGTACATCGGGACCCATGGTCATGACGGGCCCGGTCGTTACCACGGGTACGAAGACCTGTTCCGTGGCCGGAGCCTGCCCTCCGAAGCCGCCATGCTGAGGCAGGATGATGCTGCCAATATTGTCGCTTCGGTTAGGGACAATAGCTCGCACTGCGCGGCGTTGCTCGCCTGCGGTGCGATTTGTCTTTGTTGTAATTGTTCTCATTCTAGCTGCGATTGTTTCGTCGATGCTCAATGTGCGGGCTGCACTTCCTGACATCGGAAGCGTTATAGATTCGAAAGTTGCTCCACACGTCGCGGATGTGTTGCCGTTACGCGCGATGCGTCCGTACTCGGGCATGCCCTTTAAAATTGTGGTGCAAGGCTTGGGCGACCCTGACAAGGTGTCCGCAGGGTCGTGGCCGGAGAGCCCGCAGATGCTGTCACATCGCTGGCAGTTTGTCTGGTTCTGCGTCTTTGGCGGGCACGGGCGGCCTTGGCTCGCGTACAGACTTTCGGGGTCGCCCAGCGACCAGCCGTTTTGGTACTGGCAAGATCTGTTCGCGTGTCAACTCATCAGCACAGTCGCAGGCGTTGTTCTACTGTGCATGCTGGGTAAACCTTGCCGATTCACGATTGTTTTTGATTTGATCTTGCAGTGCCTACTGGCGACATCGATTTGCCTTATTCCGATTCCATCCTTGTACTATTTGTTTCACCGTGTGTGGTTAGGCGTCTTGATAGAACTTGAATCACGTGGCATCTATCGTCTCGAATATGTACCATCGCAAACCTGGTACATTTTGGCAGCCTGGTGTATCGTGTACGGACTCGTTGTTGTTGTTGTGATTCGTACAGTACTGCGTCGGCGGAATCAGGGGATTCGCTTGGCATCCGATGGGAAATGCGTACGCTGTGGCTACGCATCCGAGAGCTCCATTTGCAGCGAATGTGGGCTCGACCGACTCGATCCAACATGTTGGCCGCCGCACCTGCGGCTGAGTCTTACGCGAACCATTTCGCGAAACAAACTTCACACAGGCGGGCGGCTCGGCTGGTATGCTGCGGTTGCGTTGGTCACAGTGCTTCTGTTCTGGCCCGTGATCCGACCGATGATTGCGAATGTGCTGCCGTAACAAACATGTAATGGTCCGCTGGTACCAATCACGAATGGGACTCCGGCGTCTTGATGGGGGCCCGAGCCTCCGGATCGAGCCGTTCGGCACAGGAAAACGATCGCAAACGGCCCGGCTCGGAGATTCGGGCCACGAAGGACACGCCTCGTTTTCAACCGGGATCGGTATGCGGCGTTGAGTCTCGAGCGACGAGGCGGATTCAACAGCCGGCTTCGAAGGCGGTGACGAAGGCGTCAAAGTCTTCGAAGGTCAGGAAGCCGTCTTCGTTGAAGTCCGCGCGGCTCTCGCCCGCTTCGAAAGCGAAGACGAACTCGTCGAAGTCTTCGAAACTGAGAAAGCCGTCGCACGAGGCATCGGCCGGGCAGAGGCTGAAGACGATGGGGCTGGTGGTGGAGTTGCCGCACATGTTCTCGATGCGGCGGACGAAGACGATCGCATTCGGATGCGCGCCGAGCGTGACGTTTGAGACCAGCAACTCGTCGGTGGCGAGACCCGAGGCGGTGAAGGCAAGGCCGCTGGCGAGTGTGTTGATGCCGTCCTGCACGGGCGCGAACGAACCGCTGCCTGCGGGAGACTCGACGGACCACACGCCGCTGAGCGGGCGCGTGCCGTCGTCGATGCCGCGGATGGAGCCGACGGCGGTCGGACACGCGGCGACCTTCGCGCTCACGGGCGTGGCGATGGGCTCAACGCAATCGGTGAAGGCGACTTCAGCAAGGCCGGTGTAGGGCGAGACGTTGCCGTTGGCGGTCGCCTTGACGATGAACTGCACGCTCTTGACGTTGGCGGTCTGTGTGAAAGGCGAGGTCTGGGCGGTTTTGATGTCACGCTCGCCGGTCAGGTTGGAGAAGGTCGCGAGGATTGTGCCGCCCGAGTCGCGGAGGACGAGATCAAAGAGCGTGACGGCGTAGTTGGGGTTGTTGGCGATGACGTTTGAGCGGTGGGCCCACATGTGAAACCCGCCGATGGTCTTGGGCGTGGTGAAGGTGAAGGTGGCGGACTGGCCGATGGTCTGGTTCAGTCGCGTCGTCCAGTGGTTGTTGGAGGCGTAGTCGGCGTGCTCGGATGTGGAAGAGAAGCCGGCGGGTAGGCCGTTGCCGTTGATCGCGTGCTGGATGGAGAAGCTGGAACTGAACTCACTGGTGGCGGTGGCGGAGTCGGGACGGATGAAGGTGCCGGCGTGCGCGAGACTTGACGCGGCGACGAGCGCGAACAGGGCCGACCGTGAGAACGCAACTGAACGCATGGCGAAGAACTCCCGTGGGCGGGGCTTGGATTCGCGTGTGGCGAATGAACGCAAGCCATTGCCGCCGCGTGGATTATCGCACATTGCTTGTCGCTGATCCAGCCCGAACTTTTCCAGATTCGTGCGGAAAGAACGTCAGCAGCCTGCCTCGAACGCGCTGACAAACTCGTCGAAGTCCTCGAAGGTGATGAAGCCGTCGTCGTTGAAGTCGCTCAGAAGCGTGCCGATGCTGAACTCGTTCACGAACGCGTCGAAATCCTCGAAGGAGAGGAAAGTATCGCAGTCAAGATCGGCACGGCAGAACTTCACGAGCGCCGGGTTGCTCTCGACCGGGCCGCAGGCGTTGACGGCGACGCACTTCCATGTGCCGGCCCACGCAGGCGACGGATTCTCGATCACGAGCGTGGGCGACGTCGCGCCGCTGATGCGCGTCGCGAAATACTGGCCGTTGGTGACGACGTTGCCATTAAGTCGCCACTCGTAGCTGATGGCTTGCTTTGCGCCGGCGACCGCGCCGAGGAAAATCTGTCTGGCGCAGCGGTTGAACGTGATGTTCTCGGGGTGATCGCTGAAGATGGGGCAGGGATTGCTGGGTGTCATCACGGCGGCGTGGGCATAGCGGCCCGGCTTGGGCGGCGTGTTGCCGAGGATGAGGATCCAGCCGCTCTCGTTGATCTCGTAGGGGCCGTCGCCGGCTTGAATGCCCCATGTGCTGGACGATGGCGCGACGCGCGAAGAGAGAAGAACCGGAGACGACGCGCTGGTATCCCAGATCGATGCGGCGAGGTAGACGAGGCTCGGCGACTTGACGTAACCGACGATGGTGCCGGCGTCGTTGATCGCGGTGGCGGCGGAGTCGACGTAGGACCCCTTGGGCAGGTCGCGCGTGCCGCCGTCGGGCGTCCAGATGAACGCGCGCGGCGAAGAGCCGACGTAGTAGTAGCCGACGACCGTGCGATGATTGTTCATCGCGGTCGCAAACGTGCGCGGATTGCCGGCGGGCAGCGGCACATCGAGGCGCGTGCCGTCGGGCAGGCGGATGAAGCACTTGGCGTAGGGCGGATTGGCCATGTCAACCTGCACGAGGGCGGTGCCGTCGTCGGCGACGGCTTGCACTGAGCCGATGCGCTCATCGGCGTTGAGGGGGATGGCGGTGACGGTACCGTCGGGATGCCATAAGCGGGGCTGGGGGAAGCCGATCGTGTTGTTGAGCGAACCGCCGACGACGCCGGACTCATTCATCGACCACGCGTTGCTGGTGATCGCGCCGGTGGGCGAGAGATCAACGGCGCTGGTGGGCGTGTTCCAGCGACCGGCGTGATACGCCTTGAACGAGGCTCCTTCGTAGTAGGGCGCATAGGCAGCGACTGCGCCGCTGTTGTTGATCGCGCTGGGGATGAGCGAGACGGCGTAGGTGTTGGTCTGCCCGGGCAGAGCGCTCAGCAACGTCATGACGCCGGTGGTCGGATCCCAACGGAACGCGCGGGTGATGCCGGCGGCGTCGGCGGACGTGCCGACCACTTGGCCCAGGTCGTTCATGGCGAACGGCTCCGAGGTGCCGATGCCGTTGCTGCGATCGCCGACGTCGATGATGTCGTAGGTGATCTGGGCGGATGCGATGGTGCCGAGGCACGCGAGGGCAAGGATGGAAACAGCAACGCGATGATGATGAGCGGCGGCAGAACGCATATCGACCTCCGATTCGGGGAGGAAAGTATCGCAAAAGTGCAGGGTGAAGTAAATAGAGACTCAAGGAAAACCCTTGAGTCTCGTCGAGAGGGGCGAGGTTATTGGACGTTGGGCTGGATGCAGCCCTTAGGGCTCATCGCTTCGGGTGCTCTTGGGCATGACGGGCATGCGGGTGAGGACTTTGTCGACGAGGCCGTACTCGACCATCTCATGGTCGTCGAGCCACTTGTTGCGATCGCAGTCGCGGGTGACGCGGTCGATGGTCTGGCCGGTGGCGTCGGAGTAGAGCTGGTAAAGGCGATCGCGGATGCGGAGCATCTCGCGGGCTTCGATTTCAAGGTCGGTGGCCTGGCCTTCCATGACGCCCGAGAGGAGCGGCTGGTGCATGAGGTTGCGGGCGTTGGAGAGGGTGTAGCGCTTGCCCTTGGTGCCGCAGGTGGCGATGACCGAGCCCATGCTGGCGGCCTGGCCGATGATGTAGGTGGCGACGTCGCACTGAATGAACTTCATGGTGTCGACGATGGCGAGGCCGGCGGAGACGCTGCCGCCGGGGCTGTTGACGTAGATGTGGATGTCGGACTTGGCGTCCTCGTTGGCGAGGAAGAGCATCTGCGCGACGGCGAGGTTGGCCATCTCGTCGGAGACGGGCCCGCCGAGGAAGATGATGCGGTCCTTGAGGAGGCGGGAGTAGATGTCGTACGCGCGTTCGCCGCGGGCCGACTTTTCGATGACGATGGGAACCAGATAACCGGACATGGTGTGGTCCTTTGCTTGTCGCCCGGGGCGTGTGGGTGGGCGCGAGGGTCGAGGCTTTCAAACGGCCCGGCTCGGAGATCCGGGCCACCAAACACAGCCGATCCGGCCCGGCTCGGAGAACCGGGCCACCAAACACAGCCGATCCGGCCCGGCTCGGAGATCCGGGCCACCAAACACAGCCGATCCGGCCCGGCTCGGAGAACCGGGCCACCGGGGTCAGCGAACGCCGGCGAGACCGACGGCCTGGGCCGGGGGCGAGCGCAGGACTTCATCGGCGAGGCCGTAGGCGACGGCGTCTTCGGCGCTGAAGTAGCGATCGCGTTCGGAGTCGCGGTGCAACTGCTCGACTGACTTGCCGGTGCACTCAGAGAGGATGTGGTTGAGTTCGGCCTTCATCTTGATGATCTGCTCGGCCTGGATGCGGATGTCCTCGGCCTGGCCGGTGACGCCGCCATAGGGCTGGTGGATCATGACCTTGGCGTGTGGGAGCATGAAGCGCTTGCCCTTGGTGCCGGCGGTGAGGAGGACCGCGCCGCCGGAATAGGCTCGCCCGAGGCAGTAGGTGTTGACGGGGCTGGAGAGGAACTTCATAGTGTCGTAGAGGGCGAGGGTGTCGTCGACCGCGCCGCCGGGGGAGTTGATGTAGAAGTGGATGTCCTGGCCTCGCTTCTGGTTTTCGAGGTAGAGCATCTGCATCATGACGCGGGCGGCGGAGCCCTGATTGATCTCGCCGATCAGGAAGACAATGCGGTTCTCCAGGAGGAGTTCGTCGATCGTCATTTCACGGGTCCGCTGGTAACTGACGCCTGCCGCTGGCATAGGTCATTCCTCTCTGTTCCCGGGGCGTTTGCCCGGGGGTTGTCGGGAACGAGCGGCTCGTGCCGCGGTCGCGCCCGCCATCCGTGCTCACCTGCCGTCGTCCGTGCCGCCGGTGCGGTCGAAGCCGGACTGTAGACCAAGGCCCGAACGACTCTGACTCGAAACGAGGAGGCAGCGCCGCTGAGGCATTCGCGGGACCGAAGGTCCGGTTTCTTTCCATCGGTCGATTTGCGGACCAACTGGCGAGAAACTGGGGGCGACGGAAGCGCGACGGGGACAGAAGGGAGCAAAGGCCGGGCCGGAAGGCGGGAGAATCTTTGGGCGCTCGCGGGGGTGATGCGGTGACGGTTCTGCGCCCGTCGTGAAACTCGTGGAACGCGATGACGAAACAACCGACAGGGTCGGGAGGTTGCCCGGAGCACCGAGATGGGCAATCCGACGTGGTTGGAGCATCGGCGTTGCTCGGGGGGGCGGGGGTTCGTACCATCCTCCCCTGCGACGAACGTGTCACCCGGCCTGTCGGATTGGCAGGCCGCCTGCGCAGGCGCGAAAGGTCTCAAGAAGTGCCCACCGCCGTCATCAGCGACATCCACGGCAACGCCTCCGCCCTGCGCGAGGTGCTGACCGACATCGACCGGCGCGGCATCTCGCGCATTGTGTGTCTGGGGGACATCGTGGGCTATGGCCCCGACCCGCTGGAGTGCGTGGACCTTGTACGCACGCGCTGCGAGTGGGCGCTGATGGGGAACCACGACTTCGGCGTGCTGTATGAGCCGACGAACTTCAACCCCGGCGCGGAGTCGGCGGCGTTCTGGACGCGCGAGCAGTTTGACAAGGAACCCGACGAGAAGCTGCGGACGGAGCGGTATGAGTTCCTCGGGCGGCTGAAGGTGCGGCATGTGGATCAGCCGCCGGACCTGGGGTTCCAGATTCTGGCGGTGCATGGCTCGCCGCGGCGGCCGATCAATGAGTACATCTTTCCAGATGACGCGCAGAACGCGCCGGACAAGATGGAGTCGATCTTTGATCGCGTGAATCGGCTGTGCATCGTGGGGCACACGCACGTGCCGGGCGTGTTTACCGACGAGCCGGATTTTTATCCGCCGGACGAGTTGGGGTCGGACTTCAAGTACACGTATCAGGACACGGAGAAGGCGGTGGTGAACGTGGGGAGCGTGGGGCAGCCGCGCGACATGGACCCGCGGGCGTCGTACGCGATCATCCACGGCGACGGCGTGGAGTTCGCGCGCGTGAAGTACGACATCGATGCCACGGCGAACAAGATCAAGTCGATCCCGCAACTGAATGACTGGCTGGGCAACCGGCTGTATGAGGGGCGGTAGGAAGAGGAGCGGCGAAGTGCGCAAGGCAATTTGCCAGCTCGCCGACTCGAGAGCGTGACGTGGGTCGGCTTCGTGGCGATTGGGGCGACTGAGCACGGAACAGAATTTGGAGTCGGCGGCCGCGCACGAAACGCGCGGCTGTGTCTATCCCCCGGGGGGTGCTCCGGACGGGCCGGGAACCCTTCGCGAGTCCGAGAACGGGCGAAGAACGCGACGTCCGGCGTGGCAGGGATGGGAGTCGGACTCGGAGCAGTCGCGCGGTGGGTTTAGATCGTGCAAATGGTCTTGGCATAGACACTTAGGCGGGTTATGCTTGGCACTCGCGTGCCGCGTGTTTGGCCGCGGCATCCGGGGCCCTAGGCGGGAGAGTCCATATGAAGTGCGTACGAACGATCGGTCGCTGGGCGGCGGTGTCGGCGGTCATGACGGGCCTGGTCGCGTCGGCGGGTCTGGCGAGCGCGGCGGTTGTGACGTGGACCGGCGGGGGCGACGGCGTCACATGGACAAACCCGGCCAACTGGTCGAGCAACCCGGTGCTGCCGGGACCGGGCGATGACGTGACGATCGACGTGGCGGGCACGCCGACGATTACGCTGGGCGCGAGCGCGAGCGTGAACACGTTGAATACGGCCGAGGCGCTGGTGATCAGCGGCGGCACGACAACGCTGACGATCGGTACGAGCGCGGTGGCGACGGCGCCGATCACGCTCAACGGCGGTGCGGGGATTTCGGGCGGCACGCTGAATGTGTCGGCTCCCGGCGCGAGTCTGTCGGTCGGAACCGGGAATGAATCCGCGCTGCTGGGTGTCGCCGTCACGGGAGACATCATCGCGAGCGCGAGCAATGCGCGGGTGCGGGTGGGCGCGACCACGACGTTTTCGCGGATTCGGCTGGTGGGGAGCGCGGCGGGCGTGTTGTTTGCGCCGGGCGCGACGATCGGTGGGGAGATCCGGGCCGAGGGGAGCAGCGGAACACGGCGGGTCGAGATGTCGCCGACGGGCGCGCTGACGCTTGGGGCGAGCGGCGTGATCAGTGCCGCCCCGGGGTTCACGGGGAGTTTGGACGTGGGCCCGGCGTTCTGGTCCGCGTCGATCACGACCTTTACCAACAACGGCACAATCTCGAATCAGTCGGCGGGCACGATCACGATCAATCCCACGACCACGACGTTCTCGACCGGCGCTCTTTCGTCGACGGGGGGCGGGCTGCTCAGCGTGCAAAAACTCTCGGGAAATGTCAGCGGGCCGACGGCAAGTGGTACCGGCTCGCACGTTTCGCTCGCGGGCACCTACACGCTGAACACCAACAGCAACGTCGGCGCGGGCAGTTCGCTGACGCTGGGCGGGTCGTGGACAAATACCGCCACGATCAATCTGTCGGGCACGCTGAACTTCGGCGGCGGCACGACGGGAGGCTTGGGCACGATCAACCGCACGGGCGGCATGTATGCCGTCACGGGCGCATTTGACAACACGGGTGCGACGTTGGCATTGTCGGGTGCGACGGGTGATCTGACGCTCGACGGCGGCACGATCACGGGCGGCAGCGTGACGTGTGCGGACGGCACGCGGATCATCGCGACGTCGGACGGCAACAATCGTCTGAGCAATGTGGCGGTCACTGGGGACATCGCGCTGCTGGCGGGCAACGCGAGGGTGAAGGTTGAGGGAACCACGACGTTCAGCAACCTGCGGCTCGTCGGCGGCAGCACGGCCGTCGGCTTCGGTCCGGGCACAACCATCACGGGCAACGTGATCGGCGAGGGGGCGTCGACTTCCATCCGCTACATTGAAATGAACGGCACCAACGGCACGCTCACCATCGCGCCGGGCGGCAGCATCCGCACCGTTGCGGGGTTCGGCGGGACGATCAATGTCGGCGCGAGTTTCTGGTTCGGCGGCAACATGACACTCGTGAACAACGGGCTCATCGCGTCGGACTTCAACACGTCGTCGACCAACGAGGTGAATGTCATTGCGGCGTCCACGACGACGAGTGGCACGCTGCGGGTTGGCGGTGGTGCGGCGATGACCGTGACGCGCATCGCGGGAACCGTGGGAACGTGCACGATTCTGGATTCGGGGAGCGATCTCACGCTCGACGGGACGACGTACACGATTGGCAGCCCGATCAATGTGCCGACGGGCGCGACGCTGACGCTCAACGGCGGCTGGACGAACGCGAGCACGATCACGCTGTCGGGTCAGCTCAACATCGGCGGCACGGCGACCACGGCGGGGCTGGGGACGATCAACCGCACGGGCGGCGCGATCGCGATTACGGGCACGCTCAACAACAGCGGGAGCACGCTCGCGCTCAACGCGGCGACAGGCAACTACACGCTCAATGGCACGCTCAGCGGCGGCACGGTGACCTTTGCCGACGGCGTGCGGCTGATCGTCGGCACGTCGGGCAACAACCGTTTGCAGGACGTGAACGTGCAGGGCGATGTGACGCTCGACACGAGCAACGCCCGAGTGCGGCTTGAGGGAACGACGACGTTCAACGCGCTGCGCATGACGGGGACCAGCACCGCGGTGGGATTCGTGCCGGGCTTTGTGCTCAACAGCCCGATCATCGCCGAGGGGGCGAACACCGGCACCCGCTACATCGAAATGAACGGCACTGGGGGTACGGCGACGATTGGAGCGGCGGGCAGCCTTGTTCAGGCGGCCAACTGCGGCGGAACGCTCAGTATCGGGCCGGGCTTCTGGTTCGGCGGCAGCATGACGCTCGTGAACAACGGACTGATCAACGGACTGGCGAGCGCCAAGACGCTGACGATCAATCCGGCGACCTCGTACAGCGGTTCGGGCGCGGTGAACGTGACCAACGGGACGAACTGCGCGATCAGCAATGCGTCGGGCACGCTGGGCACGCTCACGCTGGCCGACAACGCCACCAATCTGACGATCGGCGGCACCTACACGCTGAGCAACAAGGTCGTCATTCCGACGGGCGCGACGCTCACGCTCAACGGAACCTGGGGCACGACCAACAGCGTCAATGTCGCGGGCGGCACGCTGAACCTGGGCGGCACGGTGAACATCGCGGGGCTCAACCTCGCGTCGTTCCAACGCACCGGCGGCACGGTGAACCTGGCTGGCACGCTGGACAACACGGGCAACACGCTCACGCTCAACAGCACGACGGGTTCTTGGGTGCTGCTGGGCGGCACGATCAGCGGCGGCAGTGTCGCGTTCGCCAACGGCTCGACGCTTCAGGTGGGCGCGGACAACGCGAATCGACTGCTGAACGTCAATGTTCAGGGCGATGTGCTGCTGACGCTTCGCAACGCGCGGCTGAAGATCGAAGGCACGACGCGGTTCGCGGCGCTGCGCTTCCGCGAGGGCATTCAGGGCGTCGGCTTCTCGCCGGGCTACATCCTGCGGGACCCGATCGTCAATGAGTCGACTGTGTCGGGACGGAACGCGATCGAGCTGAACGGCACCGCGGGCACGTTTACGATCAATGACGGCGTGAGCATCACCTCCAACGCGAACGCCGGAGCGGAACTGACGATCGGTGGCAGCTGGTGGTATGGCGGCAACATGGCGCTCACCAACAACGGGACGATCAACTTCCTCTCCAACAGCGCCAGCAACACGATCAATCCGACGACCAGCTTCGGCGGCATCGGCTCGGTCAATGTCAGCGGCGGCGGGACACTGAGTGTCACCAATGCCTCGGGATCGATCGGCGTCTTCAATCTGTCGGGCCTGAATTCGACGCTGAACGTGAACTCAACAACCGGCGGCAGTTACTCGTTCTCGACCAAGCCGACGATCTCGACAGGCACGACGCTGTCGCTGAGCGGCGGGTGGTCGCTGCCGCAGGGCGCGAATCTGGCGGGTGGCACGGTCAACCTCAACGGCAACTTCACCACGGCCGTGATGAATCTGTCGCAGTGGACGCGCAGCGGCGGAACGGTGAATGTCCTCGGCAACCTCGACAACACGGGTGCCACGCTGGCGCTGAACTCGACGACCGGCCCGATTGCGTTCTCAAGCGCGTCGATCACCGGCGGCAATGTCACACAGACAGGCTCTGGCGTGCTCTCGATTGTCAGTGAGGTCACACTGACCGACGTGAACGTGACGCCCGAACTGGCGATCACGATCGCCAACAGCCGCGTGAAGATGCTGGGTGCGTCGACCTCGCCCCTGATCCGACTCGTCGGCCAGGGCTCGGGCGTGGGCTTCCGCACGGGCACGGTGCTGACCACGGCAGTCGTGGCCGAGGGCGGTGCCGGCGTGCGGTATGTCGATGCGGTGCCGACAACGAGCAGCGGACCGGCGACGCTGACGATCGGCCCGAGCGGCTCGATCATCAGCACGGGCCCCGCGATCCACCTGGCGGACAACAGCGGGTGGTACACCAGCAAGATGACATTCACCAACAACGGCACGCTGGCGATCGACACGGTCAACCCGAGCGCGTACCTCTTCATGAACGTCACCGATGTCACCAACTACGATCGCGCCAGCAAGACGTTCACCGGCGGCACATGGCGCCTGAGCGGTACGAACAGCGGGAGCAACGTCATCAACGAGGGCGTCGTTGTCGGGCCGAATACGAACTATGAACCGATCTCGGTGACGACCAATGCCGCCAACGTGACGTTGGCGAGCGGCGCGGGCTTTGGAACGGTGTTCAATACGCTGACGAATAACAGCGGCACGCTGCAACTGACGGGACGGACGCTGGCGACGACGCCGGTGGGCGGCACCTTCACCAACAGCGGCACGCTGACGCTGACGCCTTCGGCACGCCTCAACATCACCGGCGTGTACACCCAGACCGGCGCGGGCACCTACAACGCGCAGATCGGGGGCACACAGGCCAGCGGCTCGTTCGGGCAGATCAACGCGAGCGGAGCGGCGAACCTCGCGGGCGCGCTGAATGCGACGTTCACGGCCAATCGCGTGTGCGGCAACATCTACACGATTCTCACGAGCACCAATCGGAGCGGCACCTGGAACCCGGCGAACATCCCCGCATCGGACGTCGACACGGTGGTGTTCCTGTTCTATCCCAACAACGATGCGAGACTGGCCGTCTCGACCACCGCCGACTTCAACTTCGACGGCTTCGTGACGTTTGAGGACTTCGACGAGTTTGTGACGGCGTTTGAGAACGGCGAGGCTCGGGCCGACTTCAACCAGGACGGCTTCCTCTCGTTCGAAGACTTCGACGCGTTTGTCTTCCGCTTCGAGGCGCAGTGCGAGTGATCGCTTGACGCGAGGCGGGTGAATGGAACAAGACCCCGGAGCAATCCGGGGTCTTTTCGTTGGCGGGGATCGCGCGGCGCGGTCGGGCGGGTTGGAGTATGCTGGCGACTCGCATGGGTGCACTGCTTTCGCCGCCGATCTTGTTCTTCGCGCTGGGGATGCTCGCGACGTTTTTCCGTAGCGGGCTGAAGATTCCGTATCCGATTCCCAAGCTGCTCTCGCTTTATCTGCTGTTTGCGATCGGGCTGCGCGGCGGGGTCGAACTGCACGAGGCCGGCTTCAGTTGGATGCTGGTGTGGACGATGCTCGCGGCGGTGGGCATGGCATCGATCATGCCGCTCGCGGCGTACAGCATCCTGCGGCTGAAACTGCGGCCCGCGGACGCGGGCGCGATCGCCGCCGCGTATGGATCGATCTCGGCGGTGACGTTCATCACGGCGCAGGCGGTGCTCGACTCGGCTCATATTCCGCACTCGGGGTCGATGGTGGCGGCGATGGCGCTGATGGAGTCCCCGGCGATCGTGATCGCGGTGCTGCTGGTGCGACAGGAGGGCACCGGCAGCGGCGACGCCAAGGTGGCGACCAAGGTGGAGTGGGGCAAACTGCTGCACGAGGCGTTTCTGAATGGCCCGGTGTTTTTGCTGCTGGGTTCGATGGCGGTCGGGTTGATCACCGGCGCGAAGGGCCGCCTGCTGCTTGAACCGTTCAGCGACAAGATTTTCGCGGGCATTTTGTGTTTCTTTCTGCTGGATCTGGGGCTGCTGGCGGCGCGGCGACTGCGCGACCTGGGCAAGGCGGGGCCGTTTTGCATCACGTTCGCGATTGTCGCACCGGTCGTTCAGGCGGCCGTCGGCCTGCTGCTGGCACGGCTGCTGAAACTCAGCGAGGGCGATGCGCTGCTGTTCATGATTCTCGCGGGTTCGGCGTCGTACATCGCCGTTCCGGCGGCGATCCGGCTGGTGATCCCGCAGGCCAATGCCGGGTTGTACGTGCCGATGGCGCTGGCGATCACGTTCCCGCTGAACGTGACGGTGGGGATTCCGGTCTACATGTCAATCGTGCGGTGGATGTGGCAGTGAGGCCGGGGATTGGATGATGCGCCCGAGGGCGCGGGTAAACTCTCCAGTCCTCTGGGTACTCCGGGCCGATAAAGCCACTTGGAGTCTCTCGCGAACGATCTTTTTCGGCCTCCATCCGCCCGTACCCCCGCACCGGCACCCGACATGAACCGTGGCACCGCGAGTTTGCTTGACGCGATGAGCCCGCCCGCCGAGGGTGGGGCTGGTGAGTCGTCCGCGCACAGCAGGGCGGCACCGGGGCGAGCGCGACCGATCGCGGGAAACCTGGCCGTCTTTGACCCGGGCTGGTTGTTCCTCATCGCAGGCTCGGCGTTGCTTGCGGCGACGGTGATCATTCCGGCGCAGGAAGACCTCGCACATGCACGCTGGCTGGGCAAACGGGCGGCGGCCGTGCTGGACCATCGCGAGCAGCGACTGGAGCGGTATCGCGAGTATCTGGCGGCGGTGGACGACCAGGAGCCGTCGGTGGTGCTGAGCCTGGCGGCGAGCCAACTGAACAAAGTGCCGCTTGATCGGTCGCCGCTGCCGGGAACGCAGGCGTGGGACCCCAAGGGGGGTTCGGCGATGGTGTATCCGGCGCTGGAGCCGCCGCCGGCGGTGCTGCCCGCGGAGCCGGCGAAGGTCGACTCGATATTGGCCCGGTGGGCGCGCGGCGGCGAAAGTCGCCTGTGGCTCATCGCAGCGGGCGGGTTGTGTCTGTTGCTGGGGCTGCTGCCGGCGGCACGTCAGGCGTGAGTGCCAGAACGTGGCCTCGCCGGAATGATTTCACCCTTCGCATTTTCGCTTGCGAGTGCTAACATCGGGTGGTGCCAAAGCGCAAGACCGCCAAGTCCGTTCGTGCGAAGCCCGCCGCCGCGGGTGGCAAGAGCGCGTCGTCGCGCATGCCGGCGGCCCAGCGTCGCGAGCAGTTGCTGAACGCCGCCACAGCGCTTTTTGCGAACTCCGGATATGCGCGTGCGACGACGGCCGAGCTGGCGAAGTCCGCGGGCGTCACCGAGCCGATCATTTATCGACACTTCGCGTCCAAGCGCGATCTGTTCATCGCGCTGATCGATCGATCGGCCGCGAGCACGCTGGCGTTCTGGGAGCGGCATCTGAAGGACGCGACCGACCCGGCGCAGCGCCTGCTGCGCTTGCTGGCGGACAACCCGATGGTGTCGCCGAGCGGTCGGGATGAGTATCTGGTGCTGCTGCAGGCGATCACCGAGGTCGACGATCCGCTGATCCGCGAGGCGGTGGTGAAGCACATGGTGGGGCTGCATTCCTTCATCGTGAAGGAGATCGCGCACGCGCAGGAGGAGCACAAGGTGCCGTCGCGGTTCAGCGCGGAGATCATCGGCTGGCTGCTCATTCACCTGGGCATGGGGTATGGCGTGCTGACGGCGCTGCGCATCCCCGGGCACGGCGAGGATGCGAACCGCGCCCATGTGCAGGATGTCATCGCGCGGCTGCTGGTGGGCCGCGCCGGCGAGCGCAAGCCGGAAGAGACGTGAGTTTGCGAGCCAAGACGCGAGGGCGAGCGACCACACGGGTTGGCGTGGGCGCCGTCCTTCACATCACAACGCGGGCAGAATCTTGCCGTGGCACGTCCCGAGGCCGATGCGGCGCGCGCCGGGGGCCTCCGCGAAGCCGCGGAGCGTGACCTCGTCCCCATCCTGCAGGAAGACGCGGGTCTCGCCGCTGGGCAGCGGGATCGGCACGCGCGGCAGCGGTTTGCCGCCTGCGTCGCGGCCAGCCCATGTGAGTTCGAGCAGGCAACCGCGGGCGTCGGGCGCGATGCCGCTGATGGTGCCGCTGGCGAGCAGATCTCCGGAGGTGAGGTTGCAGCCGTTGCTGGTGTGATGCGTGAGCAACTGGGCGAAGGTCCAGTACATGTCGGTAAATGAACCGCGGCTGAGTCGGATGGGAAGCATTCCGGCGGCTCGCATCTTCTCACTTCGAAGCCACACTTCGAGCGTGATGGCCAAGCCGCCCTTGGCCTGATCATCCGCGTCGAACAGATAGGGCAGCGGCATCGGGTCACCGTCGGGACGCTTCATCGCCGGGCAGCGGAACGGTTCGAGCGCTTCGAGCGTGACGACGAACGGCGAGATGGTGGTGGCGAAATTCTTGGCGAGGAACGGGCCGAGCGGCTGATACTCCCACTTCTGCACGTCGCGAGCCGACCAATCGTTGACGAGCACAACGCCGAGCATGTGCTCGCGGGCCCGGTCGATGGGCACGGGCTGGCCTTGGGTGGTCTGCTTGCCGACGACGAGCCCGAGTTCGAGTTCATAGTCGAGCATGGTGCTGGGGGCGAATGTCGGCGCCGCGCCGGGCTTGTCATCGGGCGGCGACTGCTGGCCGCGTGGGCGGCGGATGTCGGTGCCGCTGACGACGATGGACGACGCGCGGCCGTGATAGCCGATGGGCACGTGCTTGTAGTTGGGCAGGAGCGGATTGTCGGGGCGGAACATGCTGCCGACGGTGGTGGCGTGATGGATCGAGGCGTAAAAGTCGGTGTAGTTGGGGACGACGACCGGGGGGAGCAGCGTCGCGTCCTTGAGCGGTGTGAGGGCCTTGGTGCGCAGGCGTCGGCCTTGCTGCCCGCCCGCGCCGCCGTCGCGCAGGAACTTGCTGATCGCGACGCGCATGCGTTGGCGCGTCGGCGCGCCGAGCATCGCGAGCATGTTGAAGGAGTAATCCTCCATCGCCAGCAGAATGTCATCCGGCGGGTCTTCTTGGCCGAGTTCGTTGAAGACGCCGCCGTCGAGGAGCAGTTGCAGATCGCAGATGTGATCGCCGATGACGACACCTTGCGTGGGCACGCGATGGTCGTGGTCGCAGGGCTCGCCGTCGTGGTGGTGATGGGCGTGCGGGTGCTCCTCGTCATCCTTGGCGAAGACCACGAGCGGCAGATTCTGGATGGGAAAGTCGCACGCGTCGTCGTTCGCGCCCGGCACCCACGACTTGAGAGCAGGATCGTTGCACGCGGCGAGTTCTGCGGCGGACACCTGCACAAGTTCATCAGACTGCGTGTGGCTCGCCATCGTTCATGCTCCTGCCGTGGGCCGAGCGAGTGCTGCTCGATCACGGGTTGATGTCTCTTGCTTCAGAACTTTGTCTCGTCTCACGCCATCCCAATCTTCCTGAGGTCTTCCACCGGCTCGTCGAACGAGCAACTGCCGAAGGTGAGGCTGAAGGCCTCGCGGCTGTGCGCGAGTTGTGCCGCGTCGAGCACATGGGTGCGCCAGCGCACGCCCTCTTCGGTGAACACGAACGACTTGGGATCGGTTTCGCGGAGCGCGTCGGCGGCCAAGGCCTCGTCGGCCCGCACATGCTTGAGCAGGGCGGCGGCGACGAACACATTCAGGAAGCCGTGCATCATCGCGCGCGGCGCGTTCTTCTCATATGTCAGCGCATAGTCGCCGCGGATCGGATGGTGCAGCCCCGCCGTCGCCTTGAACGGCACATCGGCCAGCACGCACGCCGACATGAAGGCCGCAACCTGCTCGGGGCTGGGGATCGCGTCGGGCGTGATGCCACCGGTGCGGATCTTGGCCGCGCACGCGTTGCCCGCCATCGCGGCGATGAACCCGCGCGGGTCCGCGCCTGCGGGCACCTCAAAGAACGGATACATCTCTTCGGGCACTGATTCGAGGACATCGTCGACATCATCCGGAGCGGCGATCCTTATCTCGACCGCGTCGACCAGCGCGAGACCGTTGACTTCCTGATCATGGTGCTGGTTGAACTTGCGGATGATGTCCAGTTCGTCGGGCGTGTCAACGAGCGCGGAGATGTGCCACGGCTCGGTGATGGCCGCGTGCTCGCGATAGCCGCTGGTCGCGTTGGTGCCGGGCATGAGCACGCTGGCGCACTGTGAGAGTTCCTTCAGGCGTGCCGCCGGGCACACGAAGCGGCACAGCATCCACTCGTGCTCGCCGACGCGGGCGCGGGCGTAGGCCTCGACGGCGTGCTGCATCGAGAGTTTCGCGGGGGGGAACAAACCCGCGTAGTCGATCAGGCCGGAGAGGAGCGTGGTCAGGCTGCGGCTGGGCATGGGCGGATCGTAGTTCGCCCAGAGCATCGATCGCAGAATAGGACTCTTCACGATCGTGCGTGCCGATCACGCTTGTTCACCCTTGCTCAGGGCTTCGTGCGCCCACTCTCGCCGTGCTCGCTCGATGAACGCGCAGACGTCACTCGCGTGCGACAGGCTGGGGACATGTCCCGCGCCAGGGATGAGCGTGTCGGCGTGGATATGGCGAGGGCTGATGATGCGATCGCGCGTGCCGTGGAGATGACGCACCGGCACGCCGGGGTCTTCTTGCCCCGGCCAGCGCACGATGGCGTCACCGGCCCACTTGAGGAATGGCATGTTGCAGGCGCTCGCCATCGCCAGCAGCGTGGTCCGATCTTCCTCGCGGCGTGCGCCGAGCTGGCGGATCGCCCACGGCGCGAATCGCCGCAGATTTTCAAGCAACATGTCAGGCGTGACGCGACCGAGTCGGGCGGCGTTGTGAGCACTGACGCTCAGAGCGGCGGGCGAGCGGCAACTTCCAATCAGCAGCACGCCCCGCACTTTGGCAAGCGCGGCGACTTCGAGCGCGACCATGCCGCCCATCGATGCGCCGCCGACGATGTCGCCATCGCGGACGCCCGCGGTATCCGCCATCCGTGCCGCATAGTCGCGCAGCGTGTCTGACGGTCGATGCGCCACCCACTCGACGATGTGCAGATCTGCAAGCGCACGCCGCTGCGGCTCGAGCAGGCGTGCGTTGGCACCCAGGCCGGTGAAGAGGATGATGCGCCGTTCGCCCATCGACGCTCTCGCAACTGCTCCGACGCCTCATGCCTCGATGCCTGCTGCCGCGTGCCTTCTTCTCACCCGAAACCCGCGTGCCCACTGCGAAAGGGTGTCGGATACAAAGAAGGCATCAAGCCATGCGGCATCGAGGCATCGAGTACATGCGTCACTTACACGCCGATCTTCTCACCGAGGAACGCCGCCACCTTGTCCAGCGCGATGCGGGTCTGTTGTCCGCTGTCGCGATCGCGGCAGGTGACGGACTGGTCCTTGGCGGTGTCGCCGTCGATGGTGAAGCAGTACGGACAGCCCGCTTCGTCCATGCGGGCGTAGCGCTTGCCGATCGACTGCTTCTCATCAAAGTCGATCTGCCCGCTGCGCCAGAACTTGCCTGTCAGTTCGGCGTGCAGTTTCTCGCCGATCTCGGGCATGCCGTCCTTGGCCACCAGCGGGAAGACCGCGGCCTTGATGGGCGCCAGTCGCGGATGTATCTTCATGAACTCGGGGCTGGGGCGGCTTTCGTCCTTGGTGTAGGCCTCGCAGAGGATCGCGAGTGCGCCGCGATCAAGCCCGGCCGCCGGCTCGATGCAGTGCGGCAGATAGCGTTCGCCGCGGCGTGCGCCGTTGGGCAAAAGCTCGCCGCGCTCCGTGTCGTTGTACTCCAGCTTCACGCCAGACACCTTCTGGTGCTGCGTCAGGTCGTAGTTGCCGCGATGGGCGATGCCTTCGAGTTCGCCAAAGCCCGGCGCGGTGAAGGGGAATCGATATTCCACATCGCTGGTGCCCTGCGAGTAGTGCGAGAGTTCATCCTTCTCGTGCTCACGGAGGATGAGGTTCTCGCCCGCCAGCCCCAGCGACTTCCACCACTCCATGCGGAAATCGCGCCAGAACTTGTACCACGCGACGGACTCATCGGGGTGGCAGAAGAACTCGAGTTCGGCCTGCTCAAACTCGCGCGAGCGGAACGTGAAGTTGCGCGGCGTCACCTCGTTGCGGAACGATGTGCCTGTGTTGCCGATCCCGAAAGGAATCTTGACGCGCGTCGTATCGACCACGTTCTTGAACTGGACGAACACGCCCTGCGCCGTCTCCGGACGCAGGAACGCGACGTCGTTCTCGCCCGCGGTCGCGCCGATGTAGGTCTTGAACATCAGGTTGAACTGGCGCGGCTCAGTCAGCGTGCCGGGCTTCTCGGCGTCGGGGCCGATCACGCGGGCCCACGGCTGCGGAATACTCGAAAGCAAAACGCTCTTCACTTCGCCGAAGGTCTTCTGCGCCTTCTTGAGTTGCTTGGCCTCGCTGGGCTGATCGCCGACATACGCAAACACCGGCTTGTCGCCCGCATCGCCGCTCGCAGGCACATACACCTGCACATGGTCGTAGCGATAGCGGCCCTTGGTCTCGCGACAGTCGACCATCGGATCGTTGAAGCCCGCGACGTGTCCGCTGGCTTCCCACACCTTGGGATGCTGCACGATGCGGGTCTCGACGGGCACGCAGCGCACCGGATTCCCATTCGGCCCGGCCTTGCCCCAGCACGGGCGCAGGATCATGTCCTGCCACCACGCATCGCGGAGGTTCTTCTTGAGTTGCGAGCCCAGCGGGCCGTAATCCCAAAAGCCGTTGATCCCGCCGTAGATGTCGGAGGCCTGGTAGATGAAGCCGCGGCGCTTGCAGAGCGCCATGATGGCGTCCATGGACTTGACGGGAGCGGTGGACATGAGCGGAGCATCCTGAAATGGCGAGACGCGGCCAAGCGACAGCGATCGCCCGGCAGGAATCGGGCGGAAGTATAGGTGTCGGGAGATTCGGGGTTGCCCTTCGCACAAGAGCCGAGCCGCGCGAGCGGCCGGGCATTTTGCGATCGACCAACACCGGGGGCTTGCGCCCCTCGGCTCTTCTGCGACGCCGCTCTGAGTCGGAGCCGAGCCGCGCGAGCGGCCGGGCGTCAAGGCACGTTCACTCCGCCGTCGGCTCTTTGCGGAAGACTGCGACGATGTCCTCGATTGGGATCACGAACAGCCGGTTGTCGCCCTCGAAGTCGACGGGGATTCCGTGCTTGGGATTGAAGAGCACGCGGTCGTAGCGCTGGATCGGATAGTTGTCGTCGCGTTCAACCTGGGTGCTGATGGCGACGATGCGACCCGTGAGCGTCGGGATCTCGATCTTGTCGGGCAGATGAATGCCCGACTTGGTCTGCTTCTTGTCGTCATCTTTGCGGATAAGGACGCGCTTGCCGATCGGCTCGACAATCTCCAGACCGGCACTGGAACGGACGGGTTTGGACGCCATGACTCGATGATAGGGTGCGGCGATGCAGCGCGATCGCTTTGCAGTCCGCTCACGGCCCCAAGAACACGTCGTTCTCATCCGCCGGCAGTTCGCGCCCGGTCAACTGCACCTGCACGCCCTCAGGCGTCGGCGTCACCCGTGCGCTGATCTCGATGCGCCGCGGCTTGGGGAGCCAGATGTTGTCCTCGTCCGCCGTCCCCGCGCCGACCACCGGCGTCGCGAGCCAACCCGCCGAGCCATCGCTGTAGAGCGCGTGCTGGCCGCTGGAACGATGGTTCGGCGAGGCTTCGAGTTCAAGCCCCGGATACCACAGGCCGCGCACGGCACGCAGCACCACGGGCGAACGATCGGCGAGCACGACCCGGCGCGGGCCGTCATGCCACGCGGGGCGACGCTGGCCGTACATCAGCTGATACGAGTACGAGATCTCGTCGAGCGACTTCCAGTCGCGATCGTCCGGGCCGCAGCCGCGGTCGCGGCAGGCGTGGGCGTTGCCCGGGCAGGCAAGTTCGCCGAGTCTGGCGTACCCCGCGCGGGCGAGCGTGAAGAGATTGGCCGAGTTGGAATGTCCCTCGCGCGCCCCCACATCCCACCATGCGCCCGAGCCGAGCGACGCGACGGCCGAAGGCATCTGATCGCGATGATCGCTGGCGTATTGGCCGAACGCGGTGGCGACCGACCCGAGGTTGGTGCCGCACGCGGCCTTCATCGCCGATGAACGCACGGCGCCCAGCACTGGCCAAAGAACCGACACCGCGAGCAGGAGCGTCGCCGCGATCGAGACAATCTCCGGCCAGCGACGCAGACTCCAGCGTGAACCGGCGAGCGTGCTCTGCTGAACACGAAGTTCCACGGCCGCGACATCACGGATGCGATTCAGCGTGCGCTCGGCGAGCAGCGATGACTCCGGCACGCGCACGTCGCGGGCGAGATTGGCGAGTGCTTCGTGGCGTGCCGCTCGCGGACGGAGGTCCGCGGCTACATCATCCACGACAAACTTCGCATCGACCCAGGCGTCGAGCGCGATCGCGTCCGCGTCCGCGAGTTCGGCGTCGTTGTGGCTCGCCGCGCCTGGGCGGCCCTCGCGCATCACGCGGGCGAGCGTCACATTCGTCAGCGTGGATTTATCCAGTTCGGTATCAGCCGACGTGGCGGGTGAAAGCAGGCCAAGCACGTTCATCGCCGCCGACGCGCGTTCGCGATGGTCCGCCGCGACGCGAGAGAGATCGAACCCGACCTCGACGAGTGCGTCGAACGCCGCCGCGTCCACAGGCGAGAGCGCCTCGGCGGGGGTGGGCTCGGGTTGGTGGTGGTCGTGGGACATGGGGAAGAAATGAGAACGTCACAAAGTCAGAAAGTCACGGAGTTCGAACCAGCGGATTCAATCTCTTGGCGCCGACCTTGGTCATTTGGCCATGCGGCACTTGACCATTTGGCCACTTGTCATTCACCCTCATTGACGGCCTTCCAGTGTTTGGCGAAGGCGGCGACCGCGGCGTGCAGTCGCGACTTCACGGTTCCCAGCGGGATGCCGAGGTCGTCGGCGACTTGCTGGTAACTCAAACGCTGGAAATACGCCAGCAGCAGAATCTCCTTCAGCGGGGGCGACAGCCGCTCCAGCGCCTGCTGCACCCGTTCGTCGCGTTCCCGGTCCAGCGACCCGGCGTCGGGGGCCGGAACGTCCACTTCAAGCAGGTCCACAAACGAGGGGCCCGAGTCATCGTCACCCGACCCCTTGCCGACGGGAGCGGAGAGTTCCAGTTCCTGTCGGCGTCCCTTCCTACGAAGGTGATCCCGCCCCTTGTTCGCGGCAATTGTAAAAAGCCAGGGCCGAAAACGCCGCGTCGCGTCGAACGTCCCCGCAGAATGGTGAATCTGGAGAAACGTTTCCTGAAAAACGTCCTCGGCGGCGTGTCGATCACCCACCAGCCGCACCAGAAAGCCCAGCAAATCATCGTGGTGGCGCTCGATGAGCGTGCGCAGGGCGGCGAAATCGCCGCCGCGATAGTGCTCGAAGAGTGCTTCGTCCGAGATCTGCCTCACGCCGACACTCCGTCCGTTTCGCCGCCCCATGTCGCGCAATCAATCCCGTCACGAGTGCCCCCCGCCACGACGCGTCCGATACGTCGCTGGAAGGTCACACCGCGGCTTGCAAAGCGGGCCACGCCCTCGGCCCGCAGACGCGGGGCGTGGTCGCGGAAGTACGCATCCAGTGCCGTCCGGGTTGGGAAGATGTACACCGATTCCACCCTGGAGGTCGCATTTTCGCCGCCGACCGCGTCCGCCTCAGGGTCGAGAACCACGACCCGAGCCTCGCTCGCGCCGGCGGCGATGACCTGCTGCACATGCCCGCCCGCCAGCCACCCGACATACTCCTCGCGCAGGCGCTCATCGGGCAGCGTCGCAGTGACGGCGTACAAGATGGGCTGGGTCGACTCTGGCACAGGCGAGAAGCGTAGCGGAAGACGCCGTCGCGAGTCGAACCGATGTTGGTGTTTTGATTGGATGGCCGCGCCGATCGCGGCGGTCTGGGCGGTTTGCGCGTGCAATTCCGGCGAGTTCGCGTCATCCGGGGCGAACGCACTTGGACTCGGCCTGAGACTGCAATGCCGGAGTCTCCGGGGCGTTTGCCCTTAGGATGATCCACGTGGCGCGTGCGAACTCTCCCAACGCCGATGGATCTGGCTCCGAGATGGCTGGGCAGGTCGTCGACTTGCTGGCGCAGGCGGCCCGTGGCGACGAGCGGGCATGGCGAGAACTGATCAGTCTTTATGCTCGTCGCGTGTTCGCCCTGGCGCGAAGCCGCGTGCGGGGTGATGAACTTGCGGAGGAAATCACCCAGTCGGTGTTCGCGACGGTCGCGAGCAAACTGGGCAAGGGCGAGTACACGGAGCAGGGCAAGTTTGAGGCATGGCTCTTTCGCGTCGCGATGAACCGCATCCGCGACGAGGCACGACGAAGCAAGCGACAGGCGCGATCATCCCAGGAGGCGGCATTCGAGTCTCTCGCCGCCGCCGCGCCCGAGCCCGATCGCGACGCTTCGCCCGACGTGCTGCGACTCAGGCAGGCGATGAACGAACTGACGGATCAGGACCGCGAAGTGATTGAACTGCGACACCACGGCGGGCTCAGTTTCAAACAACTCGCCGAACTGCTCGACGAACCGATGGGAACCCTGCTCGCACGACACCACCGAGCGCTCCGCAAACTCAAGGACCTGCTCGGAACGCCAGGCGACGAACAAGACGACGAATCAGACGACACAACCGGCAGGACCGCGACGGCCAAGGACAGCAAGTCATGAACCCCGACACCAACCACAACTCCCCTGAATCGCGCGACGCCGGGAGCGAACTCGATTCGGTCGTGCGTCTGCTCGGCGCAGATGCGCGTGCCCACGCCGCCGCCGCCGACGCGGGACTGGAGTCGCGCATCGCCGCCGCCACGCTGCCGGTCGTTCGCGCCCATCAGCACGCACCCGGGCTGCGCCTGGTCGCCTCCGATGCTGAGCACCCGCCGCGTCATCGCCACGCCGACCGTCTGTCGATCTCGCGTCCATCGTGGAATAGCGGTCTGCGCGTCGCCGCGGGTATCGCTCTGCTTGCCACCGTGAGCGCGGCGATTCTCGGCTCGCGCACGCCTGTGGGGCCCGCCACCGTCGCCACCAATGTCAGCGCGGTCGATGACTGGGATCTGCTCCTGGGATCTGACGCGTCGTCAATGACAAGCGGCGTCTCCGGCACACTGGCGAACAGTTCCGGCACGCTGCTCAGCGAGTCCGAGGCGATCGGCTCGCGCTGGTCGAATGAGGACGCGAGCACGGACTGGACCATTCTTGACGAGGGCTCGCTGTGATGCACATCCGCCCATCCAACTCGGCGCGCGCATTGGTCCTCGGCGTCGTTGCCGTTGGCACGCTTGCTCTACTCGCTGGCTCCACGCTTGCGCAGCCGACGGAATCCAACGCTGGAAACGCGGCCAGCCAACAGCCTGGGCCGGATGAAACGACGAAGACGCGGCGTCCGAACCTCGAGCGGGCCCGCGCCGAGATGGCCGATCCAGAAGTCGCCAAGCAGCGTCTGCGTCGAATGATCGAAGAGAACACACGCCGCGGGGAGCGACTCGAGCAAGCGCTCAAGGAAATTGAAGCGGGCAAGGATCCGCGCGACGTCCTGCGCGAGTTCGCCGGCGAACGCCTCCGCGGCGGCCAGCCCGCAGGCCAAATGGGAGGCCCGCGCGAAGGCGACGGACCCGGCTTTGGCCCGCGCGGCAATCGCCCCGGTGATGGCGGCGACCGCGACCTCAACGGCCTCGGCGGCGTGATCGACATGGGCGGGCCATCGCGCCCGCTCTCCGACGAAGAACGCGAACAAGTCCAAGCCGTGCTGAAGGAAAGGCTGCCGCGCGTCGCCGAACGACTCGACGCGCTCGCGGCACAAGAGCCCGAGGTCGCGCGAACACTCGTGGATCGCGTCGGCGCACGCGTGCTCCATGCCGAGCAAGTGCGGCAGGCAAGCCCCGAACTCGCCGACCTGCGCCTCGCGGAGATCGAACACGGCTCGGACGCGATCAGCGCGGCCCGCGATTGGCGCCGGGCCAAACGAGCCGACGACGCCGCCGCAGTTGAGTCGGCCGCGACCCGACTGCGCGACGCAATCTCAAAGGTCCTCGACACACGACTGAAGATGCGCGAGGGTGAACTCAGCCACGTCACACGCAATCTCGAGAAGATGCGTGAAGACCTGAGCCGCTTTCAAGCCGAGCGAGATCGCGTCGTCGAGCGCACCTTCAGGCAGATGACCGAGCGGGCGGGTCGACCCGGCCCCGGCGGCCCCGGCCCCAAGCGCGAAGGCGCAGATGCAGATGACAAGCCCCGCGAGGCAAAGCCAGACCGCGCTCGCCCGGCCGAGGCCACGCCCCGTGAGTGATGGGCGTTCGTCACGCGATGATTGGCGATGCCTATAACCCGCCATCGCAAGCACGCTGTCCATCCTCGGCTTCGGTTCCTTTGGCCGTTTCGCCGCGTCGCATCTCGCCGCCCACGCCGACGTGCGCGTGCATGACATCGCGGATCGGGCCGCTGATGTCGCTACGTTGAACGCCGAACTCGTTGCGCGTGGCGTCGCGACGATCACTTGGTCCTCGCTCGCCGAGGCCTGTCGGGCCGATGTCCTCATCTTCGCGGTGCCCGTGCAGGCGATGGAGGGCTTGCTGGCACAGGTCGTGCCGCTGCTGCGCGAGCGTGCCGCCCCGCCCCTGGTGCTCGATGTCGCGTCGGTGAAGCTCAAACCGCTCGCGTTGTTCCACGCGGCCCTGCCACCCGGCACGCCGATCATCGGCACGCACCCGTGCTTTGGGCCGCAGTCCGCCAAGCACGGTCTGGATGCTCAACCGATCGCACTGTGCAACGCCACCGCGCCCGCTGCGGTCTATGCGCAGACCAAGGACTTCCTCGCTGGCACGCTCGGCCTGCACGTCATCGAGACCACGCCCGACGCCCACGATCAGCAGATGGCGTATGTGCAGGGGCTCACACACCTCATCACGCGCGTCATCGGCGAGATGGCACTGCCCGACACGCCGCTCGCCACCGCCGCCTATCAGCGATTCCTCGCGATGCGCGACAATCTGAAGTTCGACTCGTGGGAACTCTTCGTCACGATCGCGCGCGAGAACCCCTACGCCGCCGCCGTGCGCCTCGCGTTCCAGAACAAACTCGATGAAATCAGTCGGCGCGTCAGCGAGTGACGGGTTCGCAGCGCACGCCTGGCGTGTGTCGCCCGATTCACGCCGCCAACCGCTGCGGCAGCGCGTAGACCTCGCCGCGCCGCGTTTTCTCGATCGTGCGGCAAAGGCTCAGCAGCATCGCGCAGTCCTGATCGCGCCCGATCAACCACTCGCAGTGCCGCAGATCATCGATCACGTCGGTCGCGGTGAAGGCGATGTCATCGACACGCATCTGCGAGAGCGACAGCGTGAGCGCCGCGGCGATCCTGCCGATCCCCAGGGGCCCGTGCGCTCCCGCGCCGATCTCCGCGAGCACGAACGCCGAGTGATCGACGCCGGGCAGCACCCGCGCGTCTCGCAGCATCCGCTCGGCCCGCAGCAGCGCGTCGAGGGCGGCGTCATCATCCAAGTCGGACATGCGTGCCGCGCCCACCCGCAGCATCACTTCGGGCTCGTCGCCCGCCAGCCCCGACGCGAGTTCAGCGATGCTGCGCCGAGTCGCGTCGCTGAGACGGAAAGACTCGCACGCCGACGCCGCGCTCAGCACCCGTGCCGTCGCTCGCGAGAGTTCATCACCGCTGAACGTCGGTCCATAGCGGCGAGCCTGACGAACCAGCGCGTCGAGCGCTTCGTGCGCGAGCCGCGGCATGAAGGCACGTCCGCGCAAGCGATCCGACAGATCGGTTCTCATCGCGTCGCGCGCCGTCGCCGCCGCCAGCGCGACGAGCGAGCCCAGCACCTGAGCGGCGTCGTCGCGCACCGCATCAGAGAATGCGAGTTCTTCGGTGTCGATCCGCCCCGGAAATGCCGACAGGAACGAGATCGGACGCGGCTGGCACCAGTTGTGCCACGCCCCCGGTCGATCGCCGCGCATCGGCGTCCGCACGACGATCCGATCATCGCTCGCGATCACCACCGCGTCCAGCCCGCGACGGCGCATTGCGGCATCCGCATCCAGCCCCGGCGCGATCGACAGCCACGTCGCCAGCGATGGATCAATTGCCGCCGCCATCGACGATCCGAGCGATCGCGGCCCTTGCACGCCGATCCGCAGAGCCCGCGCGGGCCACTGCGAAAGCGAGCGCGCCACGCGATCTTCAATCTCGTTCACGCTCGCCTCGCTCGCCAAGCGCCGAGCAACGCCCGACACCACATACGCCGCAAACGATGCGACTTCCATCGTCCCCGACACGAGGCTTCCCCCGGCGGCGATCGGCGGCTCAATCATCGAGTCGTCGCGCGTGCCCGGCGCGATCCGCGAGCCGCGATCCATATTGAACCGTCGTGTCGCGAGCGCGGCCGCCAAGGTCGCCGCAACAATGACGTACAAACCCAGCGGCAGTCCGAGAATCGGCGTCCCCAGCCACGCCGCCCCGAGCGCGAACGTTGTCGCCACGATCGCGCTGGCCACCAACGCCGCGGCGGCCGCAGGTCCCAGCGCCAGTCCCGCGAGTGGTTCGTGCGGGCGATGAGACGTCTCGGCGGTGGTGGTGGCTTGAGTCATGGCAGGCGAGCATCGGCCAGGCACCGGCCCCCGACCCAGCCGAGGCGCGATCGAATCCGGATGCGCTGGTTGGTCATGCCGCCGGATCACGCTGTAGCGTTCGCGCAAGCGGCGAGCGTGCCGAGAACTCGACGGGGCAAGGTCCAAGAAGATTCGCGCTGCGGCCGCAGAAGCGAGCCCGTCAATGAGCGATCGCGCCGATCAGGCCCTGTCTGATGGATCATTTGGGTGGCCCATATCTCCGATCTCGGTCGTTGGGCGTCCGACTTCTCAAGCAAAACGTCACGATTCGGAGACTTGTGCCACCGACCAGCCCTGACTGCGGCCCCGCGCCTTGCGGCACACCTTTGGCACGCACGTCTCGAAGGCGGGCGTCCCGCTGCGGACCGCCAGGCCGCGATGCGCCACAGCGACCCGAGCCTCACGGCCAACGTCTACACCGACCCGAAACTCCTCGACGTGGCCGGGGCGGTGGCGAGCCTGCCGGACCTGCCGCTGGGCGGGGTCGCGAAGTCAGCGATGGCCACCCACGCGTAGTGGCGGCGTACGGCCAGTTCGGAACGCCCACTTCCTACCATCAGGTCGTGACTGACACGTCCCTCAGCAAGCCGCAATTCTCGCCCGTTCCGGAACGAGCGCGGTGGGTGCGTATCGGCGCGTGGTGCGTGGTGTTCACGCTGGCGTGGAACATTGCCGAGGGCGTCATCGCGGTGTGGGCGGGCGAGGTCGCCGACTCGGTGGCGCTGGTGGGCTTCGGCATCAACTCCTTCATTGAGACGGCCAGCGGCGCGGTAGTCGCGTGGCGTTTGCTCGCGGAGCGTCGAGGGGATGCCTCGCACGCCGAGCGTGTCGAGCGGCGCGCGGGCCGGTGGATGGGCGGGCTGCTCTTTGTGCTGGCGTTCTACCTCGTGGCGGAGTCGGCCCGGCGTCTGCTTGGCGCGGGACCGGAAGCACGGGAAAGCACGCTGGGCCTGGTGCTGACGGCGGTGTCGCTGCTGGTGATGCCCGGACTCTTTTTGCTCAAACGCCGCGTGGCCCGCGAACTCAACAGTGCGGCGGTCCGCGCCGACGGCATCCAGACGCTCGCATGCTTCTGGCTCTCTGTGGCGACGTTCGCGGGGCTCGCGCTGAATGCCGCGCTTGGATGGACATGGGCCGATCCGCTGGCCGCGCTGGTCCTGGTACCCCTCATCATCAAGGAAGGCCGGGCCGCGTGGAAGGGCGAGGGGTGCGGGTGCTCGGGTGGGCAGGCGTGTGTGACGAATGATTGACCGCCGCGTTCCCCGCGCGAGCGTGCTCGGGACCGAGGTGCTGGGGGAACGGCATGATTGCGACCCCCCTCGCGGCGAGAAGGGGCCGTGGAGCCAGGTGCCACACCTTGCACAACCGCTTGCACCTGCGCTTGCACACGCGCTTGCACAAGCGAGCGTCCACCCAGGTCATTCCCTGTCATCGTCCGGCTGTCGGTCCCGATCCGGCCTTCCCCGCCAGCGTCGGAAGAACTCGCGGAATCTGCGGGGTTTGTCAACGAAAAGCCGCCGGTGTCATCGTGTGACATCGGCGGCAGAAAAAGCGGGCGAGGAGGATCGAACTCCCGACATTCAGCTTGGGAAGCTGACGTTCTACCGCTGAACTACGCCCGCAGCATGGCCGCAGTATACGCCCATCGCCGAACAGGCACAAGAAGAATGTTCTTGGGAGTGCTCGCCAAACGATGGCCATCGCAGCTCGCGTCCAACCGCATGTTCTGCCAAGCGTGGTCTCCGCAGTTCGTTTCCCGCACCTCGCTCTTCGCCGGTTTCTTCAGCAGCTCGTTTCCCTCGGATTTCTCCGCAGCGCGCGTCCGGCGGCGTGCTTCTTGTCGATCGCAGCGCGAGGCGTGCGTCGGCCGCGCCGCGACCGCTCTGCGCTCGCGACCCTTGTACATCCTGCGCGCCGGTGTGCAGTGGCTTGGCCACGGCATGCGCAACCTGCGTTCCCGCGTCGCGGCCCGTCTCTACACTTCTTCATGCGCGATGTGCTGGGACAGATCGATGGGCTGGAGGGCGTGCAGGGCGCGATTGCGGCGGCTCTGCCACGGGTCGTCGAGGCGTTTGATCGGCAACTGGAGTCCGACCTGCCCGCGGTGAGCGCGTTGTGCCACCACATCGAGCAGTATCGCGGCAAGATGCTGCGGCCGACGCTGGTGATCTTGTGCGGGATGGCGACGCATCGCGAGGCGCAGGTCGCTGGCGAGGCGACGACGACGTGGGACGCGGCGCGATGGTCGTCGGTCATCGGCGAGGGGCATATGACGTGTGCGGCGGTGTGCGAGATGGTGCACATGGCGACGCTCGTGCATGACGACGTGCTCGACGAGGCCGACACGCGAAGGCGCACGACCACCGTCAACAAACTGCGCGGCAACGAGTCGGCGGTGATGCTGGGCGACTACTTGATCGCCAACTCGTACGCGCTTTGCGCGTCGCTGGACTCGCAGGCGGCGGCACGCATCGTCGCGCGGGCGAGCGTCATCACTTGCGCCGGCGAACTGCTGCAACTGCACCATCGGGAGGACTTCTCGCTCGACGAGGCGACGTACGACGAGATCGTGGCGCGCAAGACCGCGGAACTGATCGCCGCGTCGTGCTCGCTGGGCGCGTGGGCGAGCGGCGGCGACGCCAACACGATCGCGCAGGTCGCGGAGTTCGGGCGTCGGGTCGGCATCGCGTTCCAGATTCAGGACGACATCCTTGATCTGACCGGCGAAGAACGCGTGGTCGGCAAGTCGGTGGGCAAGGACATCCAGAAGGGCAAACTCACGCTGCCGATGATTCATCATCTCTCGCACGCGAGCCCGAGCGGACGCGGCAACGCGCTGCGACTGCTGGAGCGTGCGTGCGCGGAATCGAACACCGAGCAGGCAGCGGGTTCCATCGCGGAGCGGAAGAGTATGGAGCGAAACGCCGCCGACGCGAGGCGCGAACTTGCGGCGATCGTCGACGCGTCGGGGTCGATCGCGTACGCGCGAGCGCGGGCCGCGATGCTGATCGGGCAGGCGAAGGAGCGACTCGGAGCGCTGGGGCCGACGACGGCGCGACGAGTGTTGCTCGCGCTGGCGGACGCTGTGCTGACACGAGATCACTGAATCAGTGGTGGCGTCCGACGTGCCAGACGTCACTGCCTCGCACGCTGTTCGGCGTCGGCCACCCATGACGCACGGATTGGGTCGCATCAACGCACACGGATCGCCGATCTGGTCTGCACATCGCCGGATTTCCTGAGCAAAGGGGCCCGCGCCGGAGGTTCGGTCCACCCCGAAACACCTCGGTTTCTGTGGCGATCCGTATCACACCGTCTTCACGGCCACCAGGTCAAAGACCGGCGGCAGGAGCACGAACGACGCCGGGTCCTTCGCGGCGTGACGCCACTCCTCGAAGAACGCGGCGGCCTCGGCGTGCGAAACCAGGCCATCCTCGACGAGTTTGGGCACGAAGTTGCGATAGAACGTGTCGGGCCAGTGCCAGAGCGTCGAACCCGGTCGAGCGATGCGCTGGTGCACGTCCATGTGCTGGATCTCAAAGCCGTGGCGCTGCATGAGGCGCGGCAGGGTGCCCATGATGTCCGGGTCGCCGCCGCGGCTGCGCCACGAGTGGGCGATGGCGCGCACGACGCGCGAGAACATCTCGCGGCGAGGGGCGAGCGTCATGCCCAGTTCATAGTTGAAGTAGTCCTGCACCACGACGCGCCCGCCGGGCTTGAGGAGGCGATGCACGCCCTTGACCACCGCCTCGGGCTTTTCGAGGAAGCAGAAGACCCAGCGTGCATATGCGACATCGACCGCGCCGTCGTGGCCGGGCATCGCCGCGTCGAGGTCCTGGACGTCGCCCAGCACGCGCTCGACGTTCGTCAGTCGGCGGGCGTGGGCTTCTTCATTGAGTTGCTTGAGAAACGCGGGCGACTCATCGATGCCGGTGACGTGCCCGGTCGCGCCGACGATCTGGGCAAGGTCGACGGTCGCGTGCCCTGGGCCGCAGCCCAGATCGAGCACCACGGAACCGGGCTGGACGCGGGCCATTTCCCACAGCGCGTGGGCCGAGCCCGACCAAAGCCGGTGCTGCAAGCCGAGTCGGAACGCTTCATCAACGCCGGTGCCAAGCACATACTCATCGGCGTCGCGGCGGCGTGCGGAGGGCGTGGGACTGGGCATGGGTGCGGCGAACGACATGGCTCTCTGCTCTCGTCTCCCGAATCTCGAATCTCGAAGCCCGGCCTGTACATCGCGGTCGCACACGTGTTCGGGGCACGCGCTTGAAGGATATGTCGGCAGGCCGTCGCACAAGGTTTCGCTCAATCGCCGGAACGGTTGCACGCTTGGCCCGAAAACCACGTGTGCATATTCGGACGGTGCGTGTCGCGCCATCTATCCTCTTGCCGCTGGAATCATGGAACATGCCGCGTGCGCGGGCATGGCACCGCTTTCAGTCGCGTGGCGATCCCTCCGCGTTCGGCACGCGTTGCACCAACGATTCTCGTGACTCCCCCGTGTTCAACTTCGCCCGCGACATCCTGAATCGGGCCCGCGCGCCGATGCCGCTGATGGCACGCCCCGCGTTCGGGCGAGAGATGCGCACTTCGGTCTTCTTCTCCTTCGCGCTCGCGGCGGTCGATGGCGGCGTGATCGGCGTCTTCGCGCGTCACACCTTCAAGGACGACGCCTCGCCCGCGACGCTCACCCTCGCCGTCGCGCTGATCGTGGCGGCGAGTGAACTGGCGAACATCATCAGTTTCATCTGGCCGTCGATCGCCGCCGGTCGCGCCAAGGTCGCGTTCATCAACACGCTGCAGGGACTGATCCTGCTGCTGGTCGCGTGCATCGCGCTCGCGCCCTCGTCGAGCGTCGGCCTTTGGATGGTGCTCGGACTGGTGATGCTCGCGCGGGTGTGCTGGTCGGGCATCGTCACTCTGCGCACGACGATCTGGCGGGCCAACTACGACCGCGAATCTCGCAGCCGCGCCGTCGGTCGCTTTGAGACGACGCGCCAACTCGTCGTCGCGATCGGCGGCCTGTGCATCGGCTGGCTGCTCGACGCCGACCCCGAGAAGTTCCGCTACGTCGCGCCCGTCGCGGCGCTTGTCGGCGTTGTCGGGCTCAGCACGTTCTCCCGTCTGCGCGTCCGCGGCGAGCGGGCGTTGCTCGCACGCGAGCGGCTTGGCGCCGAGCGCGCCATGTCGCCCCTTGGCGGCATCCGGACCGTGTGGCGAGTGCTGCGCCAAGACCTCTGGTTTGCGCGATTCATGGGCGCGATGTTCACGCTCGGCATCGGCAATCTCATGCTCACGCCGCTGCTTGTCTTCATCGCCGACGACACGTTCGGCATGAAGTACGGCAAGTCGATCGCGGTCGTCACCACGATTCCCTACCTCGTCATGCCGCTGGCCGTGCCGGTGTGGGCGCGGCTGCTCGCTCGCACGCACATCGTCGCCTTCCGCTCGATCCACTCGTGGGCGTTTGTGCTCTCCAACAGTGTCTTCGTCCTCGCGTGTCTGCTTGAGAGCAAGTCGCTGCTCTTCCTCGGCGCGGGGTTGCAAGGCGCGGCGCTCGGTGGCGGGGCCCTCGCGTGGAACCTCGGCCACGTCGACTTCGCCCCCGTCAGCCAGACCTCGCAGTACATGGCCACCCACGTCACGCTCAACGGCGTGCGCGGCCTGCTCGCGCCGTTCATCGCCAGCGCGTTGTACTACTGGCTCCATCGACTTATCCCCGTCGATTCGCCGATCACCGCCGGGGCCGCGGCGCTCATGATCACCACGATGTGCTGTGTCGCGGGCGGCGTGTGGTTTGTGCTACTCCGACGCCAGATGGGTTCGCTCGCCTCGCCCAAGACCCGCGCCGTCTGAACCTGCTTCAAAAACGGAGTGCGCCCCGCACGCCCAGCGCGCATAAAGATACTGCATGACGCTCTCGACTTTGCTCGCGTGTGCCGTCTTCTCGCTCCAGCCCGCGACCCCGGGCACGCCGACCGATTGGCGAGCTGAGGAATCACCGCTCCTCGCCGACCACGTTCAACTCACGACGCGAGCGGAGTTCATCAAAGCAGGCGAGGCCTATTTCAACGCCGACGGCACGCGAGTCATCTTTCAGGCGATCCCTGTCCCACCCGCGGGGGCCGCGCCAGACCAGTTCTATTCGATGTACGTCGGCGAACTCTCACGCGACGCGTCGGGCATGCCAACGGGTCTGACGTCGGTCCGTCGCGTCAGTCCGCCGGACTCGGCGAACACGTGCGGCTGGTTCCACCCCACCGATGCCAATCGCGTGCTCTTCGGCTCGACCATCGTCGCGCCCAGCGCGAAGGACAAGCCCGGCTTCCAGGTTGGCACGAGTCGCTACGTCTGGCAGTTCCCCGACGAGATGGAGGTGGTGAGCGCCGATCTGACCGCTCCTGACGCGCCACCGAAGCCGCTCTTCTCTCGCCCCGGCTACGACGCCGAGTGCTCGTACAGCCGCGATGGTCGCTTTGTTCTCTATGCCAACGTCGACCCCGCCAAAGCCAAGCCCGACAGCCATCAAGACGCCGACATCTATGTGTTCGACACCAAAACCAAGACGCAGCACCCGATTGTCGTCGCGCCCGGCTACGACGGCGGGCCGTTCTTTTCGTCCGATGGCGAGTGGATTTGCTATCGCAGCGACCGCGCCGGCAACGACCTGCTGCAACTCTTCGTCGCGCGTCTGAAGTTCGAGACCGACGCGTCCGGCGCACGCATCCCCGTCGGCGTACATCGCGAGTATCAACTCACCGGCAACCAGCATGTCAACTGGGGGCCTTTCTGGCACCCCAGCGGCACCTTCATCGTCTACGCCACGAGCGAGGTCTCGCATCGCAACTATGAAGTCTTTGCGATCCAGACCGACGCCAAGACACTCGACGCGTTCGACGCGGTGTCGTCGGCGGCCGCGCCCGCGACGATCGTCGTTCCCGACGCACGCACGCGGCGTGTGACCATTGCGGACGGCGCGGACGTGCTGCCCGCCTTCACCGCCGACGGCAACTGGATGATGTGGACCAGCCAACGCGGACCGAGGATCGACGGCGAAGAGAAGCCATCGAGTCAACTCTGGATCGCGCGCTGGAACAGCACGATGCCGTTTGACGCGAATCCAACGCCGGCCGCGATGCCGACCAAGCCGTGACCTCTTTTGCGCCGCCTCGACCTCGCGACATCTTCGTGTCTTCCCAACGACACAAAGCGTGATGCCTCTCCCTCGTGCCAAGTGCCAATCGCCTCTTTCCTTCTTCCCATGCACCTCCCCCACGATTTCGGTCTCTCTGCGATCGGCACACTGTCGCATGTGGCCGACACCACACCAGCGCGGAATCACTCCGTCTTCTGGAATCACGTCGCCGCGATGGCATGGGCCGAGTCGTCAAGCGTCTTGCCGGCCAGCAGCGGCGACGTCGACCCTTCCGACCCCACCGCCAGCGAGCGCATCCACAGCATCAAGAGCACGCGCATCGGCTGTCGACTCCTCCGCCCACCCAGCGGCACGCCCGTGCGCTCGCTTCTCGTCACCACCCATGGCTATTCGAACACGCCGACTCTCGCCGAACAGGAGCAGGAGTGGCACGCCGTCGCGGCCCGCGGCGTGGCCGTGCTGCTCGTGCGCGTCCGCGGCTATCCGGGCTCACAGCGCGATGCCGGGCCGCTCGTCGCATCTCCGCTCGGCTACATCACGCACGGGCTTGACGTCATCGCCCAGCGACCCGAAGACCATCTCGCGTGGGTGATGCCCCAGGCCGTCGCGGATGTCGTCTGCGCCTGCCGCTCGCTGCGAAAGACCTTCGCCTCGTCCGGCACCGCCCCACCGCTCTTTTTGCACGGCGAGTCCTTCGGCGGCGGGCTCGCGGTGCTCGCGGCCGCGCTGCTTGCCAACAAGGATGAGCCCGCAGCACGGGTCGCTCTCTCGCTGCCCACGCTGGGCGACTGGCCGTGGCGCGTGACACATGTGCCGATCGGCGGCCCCGGCGACACCGTCAACGAGCAGGTCTGGCGCGTCTTGATCGGTGCCCGCGATCGCCAGCCGCAGATCGAACACACGCTGCGCCTCGCGGACACTGTGGTCCACGCATCGCGCATGCGTTGCCCGGTGCTGTGCAAACTCGCGACCCGAGACGATGTCGTCCCCGCGCCGACCGCCGCCGCCGTCTTCAATGCGCTCGGCGCGGACCCGGGCCGCAAGTGGCGATTCGTTGTTCCGCAGGGGCACTTTGAGGGCGGACTCAAGAACGCGCGTCGACACGCGCTCTTCAACAAGGCACTCGCGGACTTTCTTGATCCGCGCATCGAAGCCCATGCCGCGATGGCCCGATGGGAAAGCGTGCTGAGCGACGGCGAGCGCGAGCCGGCACTGCCAGACACGTCGCCGCCGCTCTTCGCGGGCGCGGGATTGGTCGATACCGACGCGCTTCTGGCCGAGGCGTACGCGGCCGAAGGTCGCACACTCGATGATCTCCCCTACACATCCGCGTTCGCCGCAATCTGCTCGCGCGTGGCGGCGGCTGGCGTGTCACTCCCGACTCGCGAGGTGCTCCATCGTCTGCACACACTCCGCAAGGCGGGGAAGTTGCCCAAGGTCGGGCGGAGCGACGCCACTGCCGTGCGGGTCACCTCCGACGAGGAACGCGTGTTGACGGAGCTGGTCGTTGCAACGGTCGGCACGCTCGGGCAGCGCGACCGCCTGCCGCTGACCCCCGAGTTCGATGGACTCGTCGAACGCTTCAACGCCTCGACGGGGAAAACGTTGACACCGCACGACGTCTGGCGGCTGGTCGCGAAGCTCGCCAAGTAGACGTTCGGTTGCTTATAAAATACAGATAGAACGCTGACAAATCAAGCCGGTGCGTCAAATCGCAACCAGTCGGCGAGCGCAATTTCGAGCGCCCATCGACGCCAACGGGCAATCGCGGCGCGTTTTTGTTCTTTTCTTGTGAATGCTTCTCAGGTAATTGCCCGATGGAACGGCTTTCATCCAAGGAAAACCCTTGTCTCCTCTACAGCACCCCCCCTGATTCGGTAGCAGTGCTGAAATACTACCCATTTATGGTGAATTCGTCTTGATTGGGAAGATATTCGCCCGAACAATCGTTACCTCAGGGAAATACCTTGGTCCGCGTGCTGGAGTCGCGAATGATTTCCCCTCCGTCTGATTTGACGACCCAAGACGGCTTGAGCGTCCTATGGCACGCGCTCTGTCAGGACACCGCCAGCCGGATCCTCGTCATCGCACCCGATGACCGAATCCTTGAAGCCAACCTCGGCAGCGAAGAGTACTTCGGCATGACGCGGGCCCGCATGGTCGGCACGCCGTTGCCGCTGATCGTGTCACGCCAGCATGAGAAGTTCACCCGCGACTGGCTTGTGTCGACGCGGGCCGCGGTAGGAACCTCAGGCGAAACCCATCGCTACTTCATCGTCGCGCGGGGACGGCACTGGGCGAACCACACGCACGCTCTTTCCTGGAATGGCACGCCTGGATGTCTCCTCATCCTCAGCCAAGTCGTCGGCACGCCGACGCCCGTCGGCGAACTGATGCGGCGATGCACACTGCTCCCAGACCGCGACACCGCGCTCGGCGATCTCGCGACGCTGAGCGATCGCGAACTCGAAGTGGCGATGCTTGTCAGCAGCGGCCTCACCGACCTTGAAGTCGCCAACTCGCTGCATCGCAGTCTGCGGACGATTCACTCGCACCGCAACGCCGTCGGCCGCAAGCTCGGGCTCGCCCGCCGCACCGAGGTCGCGCAACTGATGATCAGCCGCGGCTTGGTCGCGTCTGTCGAATCACATCCCGCACGACGCTCGTTCTTTAACGTCCCCAACGGGCTCGCGATGTCTCTCTCCTCGATGGTCGCCAGCCCTGCCGCCGAGAGAATCGTCAGCCCTGCACTCGCGGGATGAGCCGAGCAATCCCAAGGGAATGGAAGCACAAGTCGCAAAAAACGCGGGCCGAACGTGAGTCCGGCCCGCACGAACACTTCTCAGTGCGCTGTGTCACATGCCGCGATTACCGCTGCGGCAGGTTCCGAGTCGCGACCAGTTCCAGCTCGATCGTCACCGGCACGTTTGCGGGACGCGTGCTGCCGACCTGCGGCGGGGACTGGTTCATCTGGGCGGGCACGATCAACTTCCGCTTGCCGCCGACCTTCATGCCGACGACGCCGAACTGGATCGGCTCGTACTCGCCGGGCAGCCAGAGGTACGGATCCTTGGCTTCGATCTTCTCGATCTGCGTGCCGTCCGCGCCGGTGATGGTGTGCGTCGTGACGGGCACGCACTGCACGCCCGCCTCGGTGCCTTCGCCGACCTTGACGTCTTCGATCTGCAGCGCGTCGACGAGTTGGATCACGAACACGAGGTCGGCGTTCGGCGGGATGTCATTGCCCGCGCCGCGCTCGCCATAGCCCAAGGCCGAGGGGATCGTGAGGCGACGGATGCCGCCGACCTTCATCCCGGGCACGCCTTCCTGCCAGCCCTTGATGACGCCGTCGAGCGGAAACGCGACAGGCTCGCCGCGCGAGAACGAGGAGTCGAATATCTTGCCGTCGGCCTTGAGTGTGCCGTGGTAGTGGGCCACGACCGCGCCGTGGGCCTTGACCTCGTACCCCTCGCCGACCTTCATGTCTTCGACGAGAATGCCACTGGGCAATGTGGCGGTGTTGACGACGGGCATCGCGGGAACGGGAATCGCGTTGGGCATCTTGGGGGCTTCCATCATCGGTGCCGGAGCGGCGGCGGGTTGCCCTTCCGGCTGCGCTGCGGGTTGGGCCGCAGGTTGTGCCGCGGGCGCGGACTCGGGCTGGGCCTTGGTCGCCGAGTCCTGGGCGAACGAGGAAACCGCCAAACCGGCGGCGAGAACAACGGCGAGCAACTGACGCATCGAGAGCATCCTTTCAAAGTGAACAAGGGTCGTTCTGGAAATCAGTTGGGCGATCAAGCGACCTGTCATTCAGGCGAGCCCTTCTTCGGGCCTCATCAGCGGGAACAGCATCACGTCGCGGATTGTCCGCTGGTTCGTGAGGATCATCACCAGTCGGTCGATCCCGAGCCCCATGCCGCCTGCGGGGGGCATGCCCACGCGCAGGGCGCGCAAGAAGTCGTGGTCCATCGTGCGGAACGTGTTTTCTTCGGCGTTCTTCTCGTCGTCGAGCCCCTTGAGTTGCTCGCGGAACTTCGCCTCCTGCACGTCCGGATCGTTCAACTCCGTGTAGTGCGGCGCGACTTCCATGCCTGCGATGAACAGGTCGGCGCGATCCGACAGGGCCGCGTTGTCGCGCTTGGGGCGCGTCAACGGCGAGATCGCGCTGGGATAATCCGTGATGAACGTCGGCCGTGCGTGATCCAACTGCGCCTCGCCGCCGCGTTCCTTGTGCTCAAAGAGCTCGTTGACGACCAGCCACGGATCCATCGCATCGATCGTCGCCGCCAACTGCGGGCGCTGTCGCTTGAGTTCCGCGCGGCAGTTGGCCGTGTCCGTCATTTCAAATTCATAGGCCTTGGCAAACAGTTCGCCATACGACCGTCGCTCGAAGGGCTTGGAGTAGTTGATCGAGAGTTCACCAAACGGCAGCACCGCGTCGCCGCTGCCGTCCGAATGCTGATGCACCATTGTCGCCGCGTCGCGGATCAGGCTCTCGGTGAGTTCCATCACCGTCTCAACGTTGCCGAAGGCGTGGTATGCCTCGAGCATCGTGAACTCGGGGTTGTGCTGCTTGTCCAGCCCCTCGTTGCGGAAGTTGCGGTTCACCTCGAACACCCGCGGCATACCACCCACGAGCAAACGCTTCAGATACAACTCGGGCGCGATGCGCATGAACAAACTGATGTCCAGCGCGTTCATCTTGGTGACAAACGGCCGTGCCGCCGCCCCGCCGGCAAGGCTTTGGAGCATCGGCGTTTCGACTTCGAGATAGCCGCGGCTCTCGAGGAACCGGCGGACGCGCCCGACGATCTGCGAGCGCATCTTGAACACGCCCAGCGTCTCGGGGTTGGCCCACAGATCGACATACCGCTGGCGATAGCGAATCTCAACGTCGTTCAACCCCTCGTGCTTGGCCGGCGGCGGCACGAGACACTTGGCCGCGGGCTTCACATCAGTCGCCCACACCGTCACCTCGCCCGTCTTGGTCTTCATCACGCGCCCGTGGACGATGAGCAGATCGCCCAGGTCCGATGACTTCGCGACCTTGAAACCCTGCTCGTTCACATCGCGCTGGCTGATCGCCACCTGCAAGTCGCCGGTGTCGTCGCGCAGCGTCATCCACAGCAGTTTGCCGCCGTCGCGCAGCAGCATGATCCGCCCGGCGATCGCGGCACTTGGACGCGGATCGACAAATCCCGGCGTCTTACCGTTGGTGTTGAAGTCCTCGTTGGCGCTCTCAATGAAGAGTGCCCGGGCCGCGACCAACGTCAGCAATCCCGGCTCGGCGTTGCCGTACGGATTGAGCCCCAGCGCGGCGACGCTCTCGCGGTTCGCGCGGCGTTGGGCAACCAGTTCATCCAAGGGGCGGACGGGAACGGCGTCAGACATGACGCGAGGGTAGGAGTTCATGCCCGGCGACGTCGGAAGGTTCGGTGCCAAAGAAGGCATCCAGCCATCAGGCAGGGGCCTGAGGCGAGGCAGAATCGCTCACACCAAGAACCGCTTTGTCAAATCCCCATACGCATCAATCCGCCGATCCCGCAAGAACGGCCAGTGCGTGCGGCTGAACTCCACCCGCGCCAGATCGCACTCCCCCACCAGCGCTTCAGGCCTGTTCACACTCGCCCGCTTGAGCACCTGCCCGTTGGGCTGGGCGATGAACGACTGACCCCAGAACTCGATGCCGTCGGCGTTCACGGGTGTGCCATCGAGCCCGCGGATGTGCTCGTGCCCGATGCGATTGGGCGCGCAGACATAGCAGCCGTTGGCGATGGCATGGGCCCGCTGCATGGTCTCCCAACTGTCGTGCTGGGCGGGGCCGAACTCGACCTTCTCGCCGGGGTGCCAGCCGATGGCGGTCGGATAGAAGAGAATCTCCGCCCCGCTCATCGCGGTGAGTCGCGCGCCCTCGGGATACCACTGGTCCCAGCAGATGAGCACGCCGATCTTGGCGTAGCGGGTCTGCCAGGTCTTGAAGCCGAGGTCGCCCGGCGTGAAGTAGAACTTCTCGTAGTAGAGCGGGTCGTCGGGGATGTGCATCTTGCGATAAATGCCCAGGAGCGAGCCGTCGGCGTCGATGATCGCCGCGGTGTTGTGATAGAGGCCGCTGGCCCGCTTCTCAAACAGGCTGCCGACGATGACGACTCCGCGCTTTTTCGCAAGGGCGCACAGTGCCTGCGTGCTCGGGCCCGGGATCGGCTCGGCGAGTTTGAAGAATCGATGGTCCTCGACCTGACAGAAGTACTGGCTCGTGAACATCTCCTGCGTGCAGATGATCTTGGCGCCCTGATCGGCCGCATCGTTGATCAGATCAATCTGCCGGCGCAGGTTCTCGCGCGGGTCCTCGACGCACGCAAACTGCGTCAGGCCCACCTTGACGGGGCGGGGCGGCAGTTCGCTCGTGAGCGGGGCGGCATGTTCGGATTGGCCGCCGGTTTTGGCGGCAGCAGCGGCACGCTTGGCCATGAATAGGTCTCCATCGGCGCGCTTCCGCGCGGGCCGACATGATAGAGAACCAAACGCAATCCATCACGTCAATACACAATCCGCTTCCGCAGCACCGCGTGCCGATTCGGATCGAGTCGTGCGAGTGTCTCGGCGATGAACGCGCCCGCGCGACCCGCGCCGTACGGATGCGGCACGCGCTCGGGCAGTTCCTTCGCCGCCCGCAGTGCGTGCTGCACCGCTCGCGCGATCGCATCGGGCGATTCATGATCCTCGTGCACGACATGCGCGGGTCGCTCGCGCCCGGCCTGCCGTTGGCCCACATCAACGACGGCCATGCCCAGTGCCGCCGCTTCGATCAGCCCCGACGACGAGTTGCCGACCAGCACACCCGCGCCGCGTGCCAGCCGCTTCAAGAGACCGACAAACTGCTCGCGGGCCAGGTGCTGCCGCACGACGCGCGTCTCGGGCGACGCCGCCTGCCACGCTTCGATCGCCCGCACCACGCCGACACGCCCCGGATCATGATTCGGGTGCAGCGCGAGCACACGCTTGCCGTCCAGCGCGGCCAGCGCCGACGCCGTCGCGTGTTCCTCCGCTTCGTCCGCCCGTCCGATCGGATGCATCAGCAGCACGGCCTCCGGCGCACCAAGCGCAGCGAACTCTTCATCGCTCACGCTCGCCATCTCCGCAAGCCCATCGATCGCCGGTGAGCCGCTGACAAAGACGTGCTCCGGACGCTCGCCCATCGCGCGGATGCGGTCCGCCGATTGTTCACTGGCCGCGAAGTGAACGTGCGCGAGCTTGGTGATCGCATGTCGCATTGCTTCGTCGGCGATTCCCTCGGCACGATCCCCGCCGTGGATGTGCGCGAGCGCGAACCCGCCGATGCTCGCCGCACTCGCCGCGGCGAATGCTTCGATTCGATCGCCGAGCACGACAATCCAGTGTGGCTGCAAGCCCGCGAACGATCGCGCGAACCGCGCAACGCCGCGCCCCACCGCCTCCGCATCATCGATTCGCGTCGTACGCCCCGCGATCTGCATCGGCACCGAGTCGGCGATGTTGAACGCGGCCTTCACCTCGCGAAACGTCTCGGCGGGCAGGATCAAGTGCGAGCCCGACGCGATGACGCACAGTTCAAGCCCGGCCTGCCGCCCGATCGCGTGCATCACCGGCTTGAGCAGCCCGAACTCGGTCCGCGAGCCGGTCACCACCGCGACGCGACGCGTCGGCCGATCCGGATTCAACGGATCCGGGTGCGGTCTGGTTGAAGGATCACCGTCCCATCCGTCGCCGATCATGCAAAGGCTCCTGCGCGGGACAAGATAGGCAATGTGCGATCACCGCACGCCAAGATCGCGCGACAGCCCGCACGTTCTTCGCTTGGTGCCTCGACGCCTCATGGCTCGATGCCTTCTTCGCAGCCGAAACCTCGATCCCCGCTTCAGAGGCGTTTTCGAGGAACTTCGCAGAGGTCAGACGCATCGAACCGGCCGATATAGTGGACGTATCAGATCGAGCCTTTCACGGATGGAGCCGTCATGAGCCCAGACTTCTTCCCCGCCCACGTCCACAACCCCGACCCTGTCGCCGAGGTGCAGGCGGCATTCCGCAAAGTGCGCGATGAACTCCACAAGACGATCGTCGGCCAAGACGAAGTCGTCGAGCAGGTGCTCATGGCGATCTTCTGCCGCGGCCATGCCGTCGTCGTCGGCGTGCCGGGGCTGGCCAAGACGCTGCTCATCAGCACGATCGCCAAGAGCCTGAGCCTGCAGTTCAGCCGCATCCAGTTCACGCCCGACCTGATGCCCAGCGACATCACCGGCACTGAAGTCATCCAGGAAGACAAGGCCACCGGCACACGCCAACTCAAGTTCGTCCGCGGCCCGATTTTCGCCAACGTGATCCTCGCTGACGAGATCAACCGCACGCCCCCCAAGACTCAGGCCGCCCTGCTCGAAGCCATGCAGGAGCGCCACGTCACCGCGGGTGGCACGCAGCACGACCTGCCCGCTCCTTTCTTCGTCCTCGCGACGCAGAACCCCATCGAGCAGGAGGGCACCTACCCGCTGCCCGAGGCCCAGCTCGACCGCTTCATGTTCCAGATCCAGATCGGCTATCCCAGCGCGGAAGAGGAACTTGAAATCGTCCGGCGCGCGGCCCAGCGCGGCGAGGTCAAGACCGCCGAGGTCCTCAGCGGCACTGACATCCGGCGCGTGCAGGATTACATCCGCCAGTTGCCCGTCGCCGACCATGTGATCCGCTACGCGCTTCGCCTCGTCCGCGCCACGCGCGTCAAGGAAGCGATGGACGGCGGGCTCAAGCGCCCCAAACTCGTTGAGGCCTACGTCGGCTGGGGCGCGGGCCCGCGCGCCAGCGAGTATCTCGTGCTCGCCGCCAAGGCCAAGGCGATCCTCAGCGGCTCGCCGCATGTCACGCCAGATCACGTCCGCGCGATTATCAAGCCCGTGCTGCGCCATCGCATCATGATGAACTTCAACGCCGAGGCCGATCAGGTCACCCCCGATGCGATCATCAACAATCTCGTCAAGGAAACGCCGGTCGACGGCGAAAGCCCCGCGGAAAAGAAAGCCCTCGGCAGCGTGATGTGAGGCGGGAAACATCGACCAGCAACCGTGCGTGAGGCGGCGATTCGCGGGCACGGTATCCAGAATCGCGGTTTCACACCAACAGAGAGTTGAGAAGTCACGTCACGTCTAGGGGCTGTCTCTCGGATCGGGATTGTGGTGGCACGAGTCTCCGAATCGTGCCGTTTTGCTCGAGAAGTCGAGCACCCGACGGCCCGGCTCGGAGATCCGGGCCACCAAAGCGATCCGTCAGACACAGCCAAGGGCACAAGGCAGAATGACCGATGGACCCTTCGTCGATCCGCCGTGTCGCCGCTCCGCCACTCTCGGCCCGACGCGCGCCGGCGGTCGACCGCCGTCGGATGCCTGATGGCCGATGCCCATCGTGCAGCTTTCGTTTTCACGCCCGATCCGTCGTACCATGTGCGGCGTGACTGATCCGATGGCCGTGCAGGCCCGACAGCCCGTGGTTTTGCCCCGCGCCAAGGCGGCGTGGCGGCGTGCCGCGCCCAACATGCTGACGATTCTGCGGCTGATTCTGGCGGCGGCGTTTTTCATCACGCTCTCTTTCTGGCGATACCCGGCGGACTTGCTGGCGGCTTCCGGGCCGACTCTTGGATCGCCGATCATTTTTTATCTGGTGGCGGCGGCATTATTCATCATCGCGGCGGTGACCGACATGATCGACGGCTTGCTCGCGCGACGTTGGCAAGTGACGAGCAAGTTCGGGCGGGTGATGGACCCCTTCGCCGACAAAGTGCTCATCCTCGGCGGGTTCATGATGCTCGCCAGCCCGTTGTTCCATGTGCGACTGTCGGGGGCCCATCTGCAGATCAGCGGCGTGTCGGCGTTGATGACGATTGTCATCCTCGGGCGCGAACTGTTGGTCACGTCGCTGCGCGGGTTGCTGGAAGCCAAGGGGTTCAACTTCGCCGCGTCCAAGGCGGGCAAGGCCAAGATGCTCGTGCAGAGCATCGCGATTCCAACGGTGCTTATCACGCTGGGCATCATGCCCGCGCTCCCGGGCACATTTGGACGCTGGCTGATCGACATCACCGTGTGGGTGACGGTGGCGGTGACGATCCTCAGCGGCTGGCCCTATGTGATGCGTGCGGTGCAGACGCTGCCGCTGACGGGTGACGACGAGACGTGAAGAAGCCGCTGGTCATCACGACGTTCGGGCTGGGGCACATGCGACCGGCGTCGGGCACTTGGGGCTCGATGCCACCGGTGTTCATCGCGGGCGCGATGATCTTCGGAGGCTATGGGCCGCAGGACTCGCCGTGGGTGTACCACAGCGTACTTGCCGCGATTCTCGTGATTTTCAGCGTCGCGTGCCTGGTGCAGGGCGACGCGGCCGAGGCGGCGTTTGGGAAGAAGGATCCGTCGCAGGCGGTGGCTGACGAGACGGCCGGGCAATGTCTGCCGCTGATGTTTCTGCCAGCCCACGCGCTGGGGGATGCGAAGACGACGCTGTTCACGCTCGGGCTTGCGTTCGTGGCGTTTCGCGTGATGGACATCATCAAGCCCTGGCCGGCGCGATCGCTGCAGCGGATTCCAGGCGGGCTGGGGATCTTGATCGATGACCTGTTCGCCGCGGCGTATGCACTGGCTGCGGTGCAACTGGCGATCTGGATCGCGCATCGGGCGTGAGTTCACGAAACACGCACGTCGTCAGCGACGCCGCGATTCTTCGCGGCGTCGCTGAGACGGTCTCTCTCCGTCGGTCGGCGCGGTCAGCCGCGACGACGTCCGCGGGCGGCAAACATCAGGACGCCCGGCAAAGCGAGCAAACACGCGCCCGGGCCGGGGATCGAGTAGGTGACCCAGTCGAAGACCAAGCCGTTGTTCTTGGTTCGGTCGAACTCGGCGGTGACACGGATCTTGGCGTAGTTGTCGAGATCGGTGTGAATGGCAAAGACGTATCCGGGAAGCAGGATGTTGCCGACATCGCTGCCGTCGAGCGTGATGGTGCTGAACGTGAGTGCGGCGAGTTGGTCGTACGCGTAGGCGTTGAAGTCGACGGCACCGAGGGCGGCGATGGTTGCGGTGCCGTCCACCACGACTTGGCGAGCGGTGGGATTGATCTGCTCCCACCAGATGTCGGCGGGTGTGCCGCGGGAGCCGACAAGCACGCCGGCGTCGAAATCAAAGAGCCATGTGCCTGGGAGCGTGAAGGAGCCGGAAGAGACGATGTCGGCGCGTGCCGCGCCGGGCACCGCCGCCAAGGCGCAGAGCGCCACAACCGAGCGAGAGAGAACACGATTCATTCGGCACCTCGAAGGTCGAGGGCGTGAGAGATGCAACCGACACCCCGTGGGCACACCGCTCGTGCGGCGGTGCCGGCGTCGATCCCTTGCGTCCGTAATGAACACTGCCGCGAGATCTATTCAACGCAAGAAGAATCTGAGGAAGAGTTTTGCGGTGCCAACACATCGCAAACCCGGGCCTGACGGAGTGCAATGGCGACGAAACTGTTGAGGGGTTCGCCGGACGCGTGTCTCGCCTAAACTCTCCATCACCAACTTTTGGACCACGCCCGGCCGGGCCGGGCAGCGGCACATCGGTGTGCCGCACACGACACCATGTCAGACAAGGATTTGCAGTGACAGAGAATCAGAAGAACTCGCTCAACGTCGAACTCACCGGCCTCATCGAGACCCCCGGGGCCGCCAACCGCGTCAGTGACCAATCCGGCGAGCGTCGCATCGACGACCCTGAAGTGGCGCAGATGCTTGACCGACTCATCGAGAAGATGGGCGGCAAGGCGGGCGCGTTTGAGTCGCGTCTGGTTCGCGATCTGCTTGCCACGAGCCTCAAACTCATCCCTGACGGACGCGGCACGGGCGAACTCAAGCTCATCACCACCGCCGTCAAGGAGATGCGATACGCCTATCGCGTCTTCGCACGCTACGCCGACCCGCACAAGGTGACGATCTTCGGCTCTGCACGCACACCCGAGGACCACCCGGACTACGCGGCATGCGTGGAGTTCAGCAAACTGATGGCCGAGAAGAGTTGGATGTCGATCACCGGCGCGGGCGACGGCATCATGAAGGCCGGGCACGTCGGACCGGGCCGCGCCGCGTCCTTTGGCGTGGCGATCCGCCTGCCGTTTGAGACCACGGCCAATCACGTCATCGCGGGCGATGAGAAGCTCATCCACTTCCGCTACTTCTTCACCCGCAAGTTGATGTTCATCAGCCAGGCCGAAGCGGTCGCGCTCTTCCCCGGGGGCTTCGGCACGATGGATGAGGCGTATGAAACGCTGACACTCGTGCAGACCGGCAAGGCTTCGCCGATGCCGATCGTCTGCGTCGAAGGCACCAACGGTGGCTACTGGGAAGCGTGGGACAAGTGGGTGCGCGAGCAACTGGTCACCCGTGGCTGGATCAGCAAGGAAGACACGCGGCTGTATTACCTTGCCAAGACGCCCCAAGACGCCGTGGACCACATCCTGAAGTTCTACACCGTGTACCACTCGTCGCGGTATGTGAAGGATGATCTGGTGATCCGCCTGAAGAAGCCGCTGACGCAGCAGCAGGTGGACGCACTTAACGACGAGTACAAGGTGCTCGTGAAGGAAGGCCGGATGGCGATGCGAGGGCCGTATGACGCCGAAGGGGACGAGTTCCCCGATCTGCCCCGACTGGCGTTCACGCACACCAAGAGCAAATTCGGTCTGGTGCGGCAGTTGATCGATCGCATCAACGAGATGTGAGAAGAAGAGAAGAGACGCAGAGACGGAGTGCGAACGGCGAAGCACATCGTCACGTGGTCGCTTCGCGCGCTGGGCGAAACTGCAGGACTGACTCCACGCCTCCGATGACGTGGTCGACGCTGATGTTGTTGATCGAACAGCGCCCGGGGTGGTCGTTCGCGCTCTGGTCTTCGGGCAGTGTCGGGTCGGCGGTGATGATGCGCTCGGGCCCGCTGGGGCGATTCGGAATAGTCGTCCAGCGATGATCGGTCGGGCCAAAGAGTGAAACCAGCGGCACGCCGAAGGCGGCGGCGATGTGGCGCGGGCCGGTGTCGTTGGTCACCATGAGCCGCGCGTCGCGTACGATCGCCTTCAGACTTCCGATGGTGTTGCCGAGGGCGGCGAGCGAGACGCATCGCGCGTGCGAGAGTTCGGCGATGGACTCGATGATCGCGCGTTCGCCGGGCGAACCGTTGAGCATTATGGTGCAGCCATGCACATGAAAGAGGTGGTCGGCGACGGCGGCGAATCGCTCGGGAGGCCAGCGTTTGGCGGGGTTGTTGCCACCGGGGTTGAGAATCGCATACCTCGCGCCGGGCGCGAGGCCCGCACGCTGTTTGATGTCGGCGGCCTTGGCTTCCTGCTCGGGCGAGACAGCGAGAGAAAGAAACTCGTTGCGACCTCGCCGTGCTTGATCGGTTGAACCGTTGCCCGCGCCGCCGCCAGCGCGTTCGCCGAGCAGGTGATCGGCGAGACGGTGGTAGTACTCGCACGCGGGAATCATCGCCCAGTCGCCGCTGGGTGTCTTCGGAGCGATGAGCCTTTCGGTCAGCAGGACGCCGCGGAGGTCGCGGTCGTAGCCGACGCGGCGCGGAATGTCCGCGAGTCGGGTGATCAGGGCGGTGGAGAAGGAGTTGGTGAGCAGGAGGGCGGCGTCGTAGCGGCGCGGGCGGACCTTGGCGGCCGCGTGCTTGGGGCTCATCACTCCTTGGGGAAGATGGACGTGCAGTTCATCAAAGAACGGCGATCCGGCGAGCAGTTCATCCATGCCGGGACGAACGAGCGCGCCGATGAAGCAGCCGGGCAAGCCGCGACGCAGGCGAGCGAGCGCGGGCGTCGCCATGACACAATCGCCAAGCCATGTCGGCATGACGACAAGCAGACGCAATGGGCGGATGGAATCTCTCGAAGTCACGGCGGCGATTGTAGAAAGAGGACACGGAGAAGGACTGACGCGTCAGTGTGCCTCACGATCGCTCGCAAAGCCGTCGTCGTGGTCCTCGGCGTGGCCCCAGAGTTCCTCGCCGGGGTGACGCGTCGCATACCACATGCTGGTGACGCGCCGAAGTTCGGCGGCGAAGCCGATCGCGGCGATGCGGTTGGTTTCCAGCACCGCGGTCAGGCTGGCGGCATCGGTTGACAGTTCGAGCACGCGCACGCCGGTCCGCTCGGCCAGCGCCTCAGCCGCGGCGACAACGGTGTCACGCAGTCGCTGATCGCGAAGCGGCTCGCCCTGCAGGGCGCGGAGTCGGACTCGGGTGGCGGTCATTGCCGACAGCGTAGCAAAGTGGCACAAGGCTGCGCAGGCCAACTCGCCGACGCGTCGGCTCGTCGACGCGTTAGACTCTCCGCGTGATGCCGAACGATTCTCTTGAATCCCCCACTGCTCGCGTTCCCGGAGCGCGGCGCACGCCGATCTGGCCGGCGGCCGCGCTGTCGCTTGTGTTCGCAGTCGCGGCGATGCTGGTGATCTTCAGCGGCACTCGCAACGGGCGTGCGGCGTCCGACATGATCAACTACCACGAGCCGGCGGTTCGCGCATTCGCGGGGCAGTGGCCGTGGTTTGATTTCAGCAACTACCTCTCCGCGACCACGCCGGGGTATCACGTCCTGCTGGCCACGGTGGCACGCTGGGCAAGCGACGATGCGGCGGCGCTTCAGTGCGCTGGCCTGATGTTTGGCGTCGGGCTCATCGCGCTGCTGGCGATGTTTGTTGGACGACGTGCCGGTGCGGGCGCGGGGTTGATCTTGACCGCGCCGACGGCGGCGTCGTTGTACGTGTTTGTCAGCGGCTCGTTCTTGCTGCCGGACAACGCGGGCTGGTTGGGCGTGCTGCTCGTGCTGGTGCTTTCGCTCAAGACACGCCAGACGTGGGTCAATCTGTCGCTCGCGGGCCTGACGCTCGCCGCACTGGTGTTCACGAGGCAGATTCACTTGTGGGCGGCGGCACCGATCTGGGCGGCCGCGTTCTTCAATCCGCCAGGAGCGAACGCGGGCGGCATGACGCTCGCACGACGCCTGATCGCCGCGGGTGTCGCGCTTGCGTTCACGCTGCCGGCATTCGCGGTCGTCGGGTTCTTTTTCAAACTCTGGGGCGGGCTCACGCCGCCAATGTTCAAGGAGTTCCACTCCAGCGGCATCAACCCGGCGGCACCGGCGTTCATTCTCGCAATGATCGGAGGCTTTGGCGTTGTGTTCGTGCGATGGTGGTGGCCGGGCGTGCGCGAACTGCATCGCGGCCATCGCGTGCTGTTGCCCGCGGTCGTACTCGCGGCATTGGTGCTGTCGATGGTGCCGACCACGACGTACGACCAGATGGCGGGACGCTGGGCGGGAGTAGTGTGGGATGTGTCGCGAAAAATGCCAACGATCCTGGGGCGGACTTCCCCTCTCCTTTTGGTCCTGGCTCCGCTCGGCGCGGTGATCTTGGCGGGGCTGCTGCACCGCGTCTCACACCGGGGCGGAGGCGCGTCAGCAGGCGTGCTGATCGTCGCATTGCTCGCCTTCACGGCAGCGCAGGCGGCAAGTTTCCAACTCTGGCAGCGATACAACGAGCCCTTTGTGTTGATGTTTCTTGCGCTGGCATCGGCGCTCGCGAGCGAGATAACGGCGCGTGACACGAATGGAGCAGGGTCGCGCGGCGAAGCAAGGGACGGAGCGGTGTCGTGCGCGCCACAGTGGCTACCGATGGCGATGGCGGTCGGCTTCGCGCTGGTGACGGGGTGGAAGGTGACGCACGATGCGCCCGCAGGCATATTTGATGTGCTCAACCCGAGCGAGCAGCGGGATATGCAGAAAGAGAATCGCTGAAGTCTTGCCAGCATGTCATCGCGTGTCTTTGGCGACCGCAATGCGCATGCCGCTGACTTCAACGACACGCACTGGCGTGTTGGGATCGATGAAGCCGAGTTCCGCGACGACATCCACAATCTGCCCGTTGAACTCGGCGCGTCCGGATGGACGCAGGGGCGTAAGCGACACACCGGTGTCCCCCGCTTTGACGGGCGCATCGACGGGGTCCATCGCGGTGAGCATGGTGGTGCCGCTGTCTTCAGGGTTTTGCAGCACGAGGTGCTTGAAAATCGGAAGAGAGCCAAAGTTGCGGGCCAGGAAGTACATGCCAAGCCCGGCAGTGAACATCGAGAGCAGGACGGTGGCGAGGCCGGTGAGCAGCTCGGCGTTGGCTTGCGAGCCGCTCTTGAAGACATCCGTGGTCGAGTGTGTGAACGAGAAGACCAGGCCGACGAAGAGCAGGAGCAGGCCAAGCACGCCGGCAACGCCAAAACCCGGAATAACGAAGAGTTCAAGCCCCAGCAGCAGGATGCCGCCGAGGATGGCGCCGACCTCCCACCACGACGCGAGCCCGACGAGCATCGGCGGGGCGATGAGCAGCGCGAGCGCGAGCAGCGAGATGATCGCGGGAAGCGTGACGCCAGGGTGGGTCATCTCGATGAAGAGGGCGAGGAGAAAGATGACAATCAGAATGCCGCGGACCCAGGGCGCGGTCATGAAGCGGACCATCGACTCGGACCACGTTTCATCGAGCCGCACGAGACGCGACGCGCCGAAGAACGCCTTGAGCTCGTCGTCGGTGCGAATGGGGTGAAGCGTGGCACCTGAACTCGCACCGGGCGTTGCGGTTGTCGGCGCGGCGATCGTCACGTTGGCGGCCAATCCGAGGAATCGCATCTCCTCCGCGCCCATCACGATCGCGCCCTTGCCGTTGCTGACGAGCCCGAGCAGCTTGTAGCGCCCGTTGTTGGGCAAGGTGATGCGCGGGCGAAGCGACGGCGTCGCGCCGGTATCTGCGAGCGCGCGATCAATCTCCCCCGAAAGCGATCGCATGGATTCACTGGCGGGGACAAATGGCGACGCGGCAGGACCGTCCGCGGGCACCGCGCCGGGAGTCGACGCCGAGGGCGTCGCGGATGCCGCAGCGGGCTCGGGCGGGGGCAACACGCTGCCGACGCCGGCGGTGGCGAGCAGCGGCTGGGTGATTGGCCTGTCAGGGAAGAGCGCGAGGAACTCGTTGGTGTCGACGCAGAATCGCGTGCCGGTCTGGGTATCCTCGACCAGCCACAACTGGGCGTCGGTGGCGACGATCGCCTGCGCGAGCAGTTCGTCCCATGCGTACGCGCCGGTCTGGCGATTGTGACGACGAACAGAGTTTGTCACTTCGGCGATCAGCGGCGGGAGGAGTTTCTCGCGCTCGTCCTGCGTCAGTCCCTTGAGGCCGCTGATCGTCATCGGGCTGATGGTGACGGGCTTGGCATCGCCCATGGCCGCCGTGTCGGTCACGATGATTTCGCGGCAGGCGAGCGCGATGATCGCGCCGCCTGAGTAGGCCTTGGAGTTGATCCACGCGACGGAGTTGGTAATCCGCGACTTCTTGATCGCGTCACAGATTTCGAGCACAGCGCCGACCTCGCCGCCGGGCGTGTTGAGTTCGATGACGATCGCTTTGGCGTTGCTGTCCTCCGCGGTCTTGATGCGGCGCAACGTGCTGCGGGCCGTCATCGAGTCAATCGGGCCCTCGATCGTGATCACGACGATGTCGTTGGCCTGACGCGCGGCGGGGACGGACTGGAGCGTCGTCACGGGCAGCGGTGCTGCGGTCGGCGCGGCAGTCGGCGCGGGCGATGACGCAGGCTGAGCGAACACGACGCGCGGCGAAAGGATCAAGATAGCAAGCCCGATCAGCAACGCGGGCACCACGCGGGCCATGCGAGAGAAGAGGTCGGGCGGAGTGGACGCGGCGGAGGATGTCAGATGCGTGTGCACGAACAACTATAAGGAGTCGGGGGCCTGCGGTTTCACGCATTCGTTTCGCTGGGAGCGGAGTGCCATGCGACAGGGGAGCCAAATGCACTCAGATCGGCAGATCGTCGATGTCATCAAGGCCTGCGTCTCGCTCAGGGCCGCCGCCGTCGCGATGGTTGTCGATGGGGCCGGTCTTGCGGCCGGGCGTGAAGCCGCCCGGGGTGAAGGGCGGCGGGGTGTTGCCCGCAGGGGTGCCTCGCGGCATGGGTTTCACTTCATCGAACGGCGCACCAAAGTCATCGCTCGGCGCGGCGGCGTGTGTCGCGGGCCCTGCACGAGACGGGCCGGCGCTCGACGCGTTGCTGTGTGCGGGCGGGATGTAGCCGATATCGATGTTGCCCGCGGCGTGGTTCTTGAACCGCGTGGTGGTGCTGTCCCAGGTCAGTTTGACGACGCCGGTCGGACCATTGCGCTGCTTGGCGACGATCAGTTCCGCGACGCCGACCTTGTCGGGGTTCTCGAGGGCCCAGTCGGGGTTCTGCGTGTGGTAATACTCCTCGCGGTGCAGCAGCACGATGACGTCCGCGTCCTGCTCGATCGAGCCTGATTCGCGGAGGTCGCTCATGCGCGGGCGGTTGCCCTCGCGCTGTTCGCTGGCGCGATTCAACTGGCTGAGACACACGACCGGCACGTTGAGTTCGCGGGCGAGGGCTTTGACGCCGCGGCTGATCGCCGAGACTTCATTCTGGCGGCCTTCGCGACTCGACCCTGGAGCGGACATGAGCTGGAGGTAGTCGATCATCAGGCACTTGACGCCGTGCTGCGCGACCAGGCGCCGAGCGCGGGCCCGCAACTGCAGGATCGTCATGTTGGGCGTGTCATCGATGAAGACGTGGGCCTCGCGGAGTTCCTGGGCGGCGGCGAGCAACCGCTTCCATCGCTCCATGCCCAGATCGCCGCCCGAGCGCAGATGCTGGCTGGAAACGCCGGAGGCGGCGGAGATGAGTCGCTGCACAACCGCACTTTTGGACATTTCGAGGCTGAAGAGCGCGACGGGGTTGCTCGCGTTGCCCGCGCGGAGCGAGCCGCCGAACGCAATCTGCTCGGCCATGTTGAGCGCGAGCGCGGTCTTGCCCATCGAAGGGCGCGCGGCGATGATGATCATTTCACCGGGCTGAAGGCCTTGGAGCAGGCCGTCGAGCTCGGTGAAGCCGGTGGGGATGCCCGAATACCCCTTGCCCTCGGAGTTCTCAAGTCGCTCAATCTCCTGATGCAGCAGTTCGGCCAGTCGCTGCGGCTCGTTGGTCTGGGCTTCCTGCGCGATCTCGAAAACCGCCATCTCAGCGCGGTCGAGCACTTCGCGTGCCCCCTCGGCGGAGAGTTCGCTGGCGTGGTAGCCGTCGTAGAGAATCTGGCCTGCGGCCTCGATGAGTCGCCGAAGTTTGGCCTTCTCAGCGACGATGCGGGCGTAATGCGGGGCGTTGACCGCGCTGGGCACGGCCTCGGCAAGTCGCACGAGATACTCCGCGCCGCCGACGGCGTCGAGTTCGCCCTTGTCGCGCAACGCGTCGACGACCTGCACAAGATCGACACTGTGGTACTTGTCGTAGAGCGCGACGAGCACGCGATAGATCGCGCCGTGGACTTCGAGATAGAAGTCCTCGGGACGTTTGACGGTCGAGAGAATGTCGCCGATGACGTTGGGGTCCAGAAGCATCGACCCAAGGAGTGACATCTCGGCTTCAAGAGACTGGGGCGGCTCGCGGTCGAAGAGTTTGCCGAGGACCGGGCGCGGGCGATCATCGCGACGGCGCGGACCGCCGGGCACGGGGCGCTCCCCGTACTGGGTCAGTTGGCGATTCAGGTCGCCGGAGTCGGATGGGAAGGCGGCACTGGACATTCAGAGCACACTGTCGCGTGGCTGAGGGCGGCGTGCCACCTCACCGACCCCGAAAACGCGCAAGAAGATCACCCAGTCGACAGGTTGCTCAGGTTGGGTCCACATTCCGGCGTAAACATCGACGGTCACCCGTCGAAAAGCCGGGTGATGCGCGGCACACAACGAGGCACGCAAATACCACACATTCGCGCGGTCATGCCTGGGCTTTCCAGCCGTAGGGCATGTAGGCCCATTCCGCCTTGCCATCGTCAAAGAGATCGAGCAGGGCATAGCCCTCGACGCAATCCTGATGCTTGCCCTTCCACCACGCGCCCGAGACCGCGCCGTTGCAGAGGTAGGTCACGCCGGAGAGGTCCACACGATCGACGAGGTGCATGTGCCCGCTGATGCAGAGTTTGACCGTCGGGTGCCGGGCGAAGAGCGTCTTGACGCGCATCGCGTCCGTAAACATCCAGCCCGCGGGGATCGAGCGCTTCAGGCTTTTGGGTTCTCTGCTTTCAAAGAGCGCGGTCGCCGAGATGATCGGGATGTGCGAGAGCACCAACGTCGGCGTGCCTGCGGGAACGCGCGCGAGGTCCTGCTTGAGCCATTCGAACTGCGGATCATCGAGGCCCGCGATGTAGCCGTCGGCGTTCTCCGGGTCGTGCTGCACGCTGTCGAGCACGATAAAGTGCCAGCCGTCGCGGTCGAAGGATCGATACGGCGAGGGAAGGCCGAAGACATCCATGGCCCATTTCTTGCCGTAGTTGGCCTCCGTGCCGCTGGTCTTGCTCTTGCTGCGATTCCAGCCCCAGATGTCGTGGTTGCCGATGCAATGCTCCATCGGGATCGAGCATTCATCGCGGCAGAGGCGCTGCCAGAGTGAAAAGAGCTCACCAGCCCGGCCTTCGCCCTGGTCGTAGGCGTCAAAGATGTTGTCGCCGCCGGTGAGAATCAGGTCGGGCTTGTCTTTGAGTGATTGCACATGGCGCAGACACGCGGTGAGGCCTTGGTCGCCCTTGAGTTCGCGCTGCACGTGCGTGTCGGTAAGGTGTGCGACGCGAAGCACTCGCTTGCGCGCGGCGGATGAGGCCGCGGTCGTTGCGGCGACCTTTGATCTGCTGCCTGAGCCGCTCGCACAGCCCGAGAGACTTGTGCCCAGCAGCAGCGAACCGGCGGACCACAGCGCCCCGGCGCGAAGCAGATCACGACGATTCATGTCATTCGATGATTCAACGGCGGGGTTCAGGCTCACGCTTGGGCTCCTTTGGGCCGGGCGTCGCGATCTGGGCTCGCGTCGCGATCTGGACCACCAGAATAACCGGACCAAGTCATCCGACGGGGCGACATTGGGCCCGGATTTCGCAACAATCCGAGTGCTGAACGAATACTTCACAGTCGCAACGGCGAAATGATCGGGTCATGAGTGTGCCGACCGAGATCGTCGATCGCCAGCCGCGCTGGATCCTGTGGTGGCTGCGTGCCGCGGCACTGTACAACGTCGCGTGGGGCGCGTGGGCGGTGCTCTGGCCGCAGGCATTCTGGTCGCTCGTCGGGATGCAGCCGCCGAACTATCCGTTCCTCTGGCAGTGCATCGGGATGATCGTCGGTGTCTACGGCGTCGGCTATTGGATCGCGGGCGGCAACGCGGCACGCCACTGGCCGATCGTGCTCGTCGGGTTGCTGGGCAAGGTCTTCGGGCCGATCGGATTCGTGTGGGCGTGCTGGGTGGAGCGACAGGTCCCGCCGCACTTTGGACTCACGATTCTCACCAACGATCTGGTGTGGTGGGTGCCTTTCGCGATGATTTTGCGATACGCGTACCTCGCGGATGCGCGCAATCGGCGATGGGTGGAGACCCAGCCGCAGCAGATCGCCGATCTGGATGCGATTTCGACCGTGCGCGATCATCACGGACGGACGCTGGCGGAACTCTCGCGCGGGCGTGATGTCCTGGTGGTGTTTCTACGCCACGCCGGATGCACGTTCTGCCGTGAGGCGCTGGCGGACTTGGCAAAGCAACAGGAACGGTTGAGAGGCGCGGGTGTTGCGATCGCGCTCGTCTCGCAATCGTCGGATGCGTCGATGGAAAAGCAATGCGCGCAGTATGGCGTGCGCGACGCGGCCCGGTTCAGCGACCCGCAACGTGTGCTCTATCGCGCGTTTGAACTGCGACGGGGCACGCTTTCGGAACTCTTCGGGCCTCGACTGTGGATTCGCGGATTCAGCGCGGGCATTCTCGCCGGGCACGGCATCGGCGCACTCGATGGCGACGGCTTTCAGATGCCCGGAGCGTTTCTGATACGTGACGGCGCGATCCAGCGCGCGTTCCGGCATCGGGATGCCGCGGACCGGCCGGACTACTGCGAGTTGTCGCTTGGTGCCGGCGAGACGACGGCGTAGTCGCGCATCGGAACTTCATGCGCTCCCCGGTGTCGGCGTTGCTCGGGTGAGGCAATCGCCTGATTCTGCTGTTTGAAACGCATGGAAGCATCACGCAACAATGATCGACCTCTACACTCGTGCCGATGTCGATCGCAGACGTGCTCATTGTTGGCGGCGGATTGGCCGGGTTGTGCTGCGCCAAGCATCTGTATGACGCGGGGCGATCATTTCTCCTGCTCGAGTCTTCGGATCGCGTGGGCGGCCGACTCCGCACCGACATCGTCGATGGCTTTCAACTCGATGCCGGGTTCGCGGTGCTGCTGACGGCGTATCCCGAAGCCCAGCGCCTGCTGGACTACGAGCGTCTCCGACTCGGGACGTTCTATCCCGGCGCGATGGTGCGATTCCAGGGTGCGTTCCATCACATCGCCGACCCGCTGCGCCATCCGATCGACGCGATCGCGGCGTTCCTCAGCCCCGTCGCGACAACCACCGACAAACTCCGTCTGGGCATCATGCGCCAGCGCGTGTGCTCCGGGCAAATCGAGGAACTGTGGCATCGCCCGGAAACCGCGGCGGGGCGTGCGCTGCTGGACGCGGGTTTCAGCGATGCCGCGATCGAGCGGTTCTTCAAGCCCTTCTTCGGCGGCGTTTTCTTTGATCGGGAGTTGAACACATCGAGTCGAATGCTCGACTTCACCTTTCGCATGTTCGCCACCGGGGACTCCGCGTTGCCCGCCGCAGGAATGGGCGCGATTCCGGTCCAGATCGCCGCGTCGCTGCCCGAAGCGAGCATCAAGACCGGTGTGCGCGTTGCGAGCGTCTCGGAGCGATGCGTGACGCTCGCGGATGGCCGACAGCTGCAGGCCCAGCGTGTGGTCGTGGCAACCGACTGGACCGCCGCGACGCGATTGCTGCGCGGCGCATTCACCCTGCCCGAGAGTGCCGCCACACCAACGTGGCGCGGCACGGCTTGCGTGTACTTCGCCGCCCAGACGCCGCCGACGGACGACGCGATACTGATGCTCGACGGCGATGGCACTGGGCCGGTGAACCACGTCTGTGTGCCGAGCAATGTCCGACGCGAGTATGCACCCGCGGGTTCGCACCTGATTTCGTGCAACATCGTCGGCAGCGAGTATGAGATCGCGGCACTCGAAAGCGCGGCAGCGCACGACACGATGCTCGCGCGGGTGAGAGGTCAGATGCGCGAGTGGTTCGGTGCTTCTGCGGACCAGTGGCGGCATCTGAAGACGCTCACCATCCCGCGTGCGCTGCCGGACCAGCGACCGCCGCATCTTTCCCAATCGCGGCGACCGATTCGCCTGGGGGAGACGGTGTTCTACGCGGGCGACTGGCTGGACAACGCCAGCATCAATGGGGCGATGGAGAGCGGTCGTCGCGTGGCCGAGCGGATCATCGAGGGATGACAGCGCGTATGCTTGATGCAGCGGGCACCGCCCCGCGATGGTGCGATGGCCGAGCGGTTGAAGGCGCTTGACTTGAAATCAAGTAAACCCGTCAGGGTTTCGGGGGTTCGAATCCCTCTCGCACCGCTTGATTGTCCTGCTTTGCGGCTGATGGTGCATCTCTTGACATCGCGCGTCAGCATCCGCCCTCAAACTCGCCAACGAAGTTGTCAAAGTCCTCGAACGTGAGGAATCCGTCGCCATTGAACTCGGCGGCGGGCAGGCCCGCGTTGAAGTCGACGACAAAATCATCGAAGTCCTCAAAGGTGAGGAAAGCGTCGCCGTTGTAATCCGCGCGGCAGGGCGTCGACATGCTGGTGCCATAGATCACCAGGTCGCCTCCGTCCGAGATCGTCGCGAGGTCTTGCCGAGCATCGTTGTCAAAGTCGGCTGCCACCAACCCGTTGACGCCACCTGGCACGAGGATCGGCTCGTCCACCGCGAGCGAGAGCGAGTTGCCGGTCGGGAGCAGCGGTTCGACGTACGAGCGTTGGCCCGAGGGTCGCCAGCGGATGACGAAGCCGTCTTCGAGTCCGGCGGGGTTGATGCCGCGGCCGGTGATGACAGTGCCGTCGGCGGAAACGCCGTCGGCCCAGATGAAAGTCCATCCGCTCGCGTAGAACATGGAGTTGAGATCCTGAACGGTGGAACTGCCGACCGTCCAGACCCAGGCGCGAAATCCGCTGCCCTGACGGCCCGCACCCACGATGACGGATCCATCGTCGCTGACGGCACGAGCATAGTTCTCGGCCGGATTGCCGCCGTTGTAGATGCCGCCGATACTCTTCATTCCAGCTTTGGTCCAGCGGAAGGCAAGAAGGTTCGTACCGACGCGGGATTGGCCGACGATGACCGTTCCGTCGGCGTTGGTGGCGTTGGCCGCAGAGAAGTTTGCAAGCGGATCGAGCGTGCCAAGCGACTCAATCGGGCCACTGCCGACCTTGCGAAACGCGTGGTACATGTTCGGATCAATTCCAAAGCGACTCGTCCCCACGATCACGTTCCCGTTGCGACTGATGCCGCCAGCGTTGCTTTCGCGATAGGTGCTGTTGAGGAACCCGAGCCCGACCATGCCCCCTGCGGGAGTCCAACTGAAGGCTTGGAGACCTTGCGCGGAACTGGACTGACCAACGACGATGCTGCCGTCGCCACTGCAGGCTCGCGCCACCGAGTTGAATGCACTGCCGGGCAGGTCACCAAGGCCGACCATGCCACCGCCGACGGTCCAGCGGAATGCCTCACGACCTGAGGCCGAATCGCTCTCCCCGACGATGACCGAGCCGTCGGCGGAACTCCACACCGCGTCGGCGTTGATGGGGCCGCCGGGCAGATCACCCAGACTCTGGAGTCCGGCGGTTCGTGACCATCGCGTCGCAACTGTCCCGCTCCCGGCGGTCGGCACGCTGCTGCCAAGCACAACTTCGCCATCGGGCGAGACGGCTCGAGCACGGCTCGAGACCGCAGACTTGAAGAGGCCGACGCCAACGCCGCTGACCAGTCTTGCGGACCAGTAGCCGGTGACATTCCCGACGGTGCCGTAACCCCATCCTGCGAGGATTGAACCGTTGGGCGTGATCGCTTGCCATTCATAGAGTGGCACGCTTCCGGACGTGACGAAGACCGATGGGAAGAGGTAGTCGTCGCGCTTCCCGCACCACGTCGCGGTGGTCGTTCCGACATCGGTGACGCTGGCTCCGCCGTAAAAATAGCTATTAAAGCCATCAGCGTTGTAGGAACCGCGATCAAGAAGTTGCTTTTGACCGCCCGGGGCGGCGTACCAGAGCAGGTCCCAGAATCGCCCGGTGGTGAAGTTGTACTCGGTGCTTCGCCCAACGATCGCGGAGCCATCCCGTGTCATCCGAGTCGCGTACCCGTAGTAGGAGCCGAAACCTTGATCCGTCAGCCGAACACTCGGGGTTCTGCCCGAGCCCGGCAACGTAACGACCAGCGACTCGCCGTAGGGATCGCTCCCACGGCAGAGCACGACAAAACCATCATCGGAAGCGTCCTGCGGGCTGGAGATGGATGAAACATAAATGCCAATATCCGCGAGGATGCCGGCAAGATCGCGAGAGCCGCCAACGCTCGTCCAGAGAAATGCCGGGGCGTAATCCGTCGAAGGATTGACGCGCCCAAAGACGCGCGTGCCGTCGAACGAAACTGCTGAAGCTGACGTGGGCGACCCCTCAAAGCCTTGAACCTCGGGCAGCACTGTGGTCCCCACGGCACTGGTCCAGCGGAAGGCCCGAAGGCGTCCATCGTTGGCCAGCAACTCGCCGACAGCTGTGGAGCCGTCGCCGGAAACACGCGTCACGATGGCCCTCGAGAATCCGGAGGGAACAGGGATGGGTGTGTAACTCGCGGGCGATCTCCAAACCCAGGCGACGTTGTTCGATGCGTTTCCAACGAGCGTGTTGCCGTCGTCAGACATATCCGCGACCTTGCCCTCGACTCGCTCGCTTGCGCCCGCGAGCGAGCCCATCGACGTAACCGATTGAAGATGAGCGTTCGACGTCACCGTCATGATCGCGTCGGGACGGAGCGAGGGCGAACCCACGGTCCATGTCACGGGCAGCAGTTTTGTCAGGTCACCCTGCGCGTCGGTGATCTCGATGTCCGACCCGCTCACGGCGAACGTGCCGTTCCCGTTGCCGAGCAGGACTCTCACACGCGAGTGGAAGAATCCCAATCGATCCAGACCGACAAGCAGATCGGATTTGCCATCGCCGTTGATGTCGGCGGCGGCGATGCAGCGGGCAGGCACGCCGAGCGTCAGCGACGGGAGCGGAAGCCACTCGACTCCCTCAGGATTGGGCCTGCCGCTGGGATTGGGGCAGCAGAGCGTCCGAACGAACTTGTTGACTTGGATCGTGCCTGTTCCGGGAATCAACACGGCCATGTCAAGCTTGCCATCGCCGGTGAAGTCGGCGAACGCCATCTGCCCCGGCGCGTTGGCCATCAGTTGCTCTGAATCCGTGCCCGGGAATCCGCCCGATCCGTCTCCGGTGCGCGAGGTTGCCTTCTTCGTGGTCGTCGAGGTCGCGAGCAGCGTCGGCTTGGTTTGCGTCGCGACCGCCGACGACGGCACCGGCGATGGAGGATCGTCGAAGTACTGGATCGCCACATTCGCCGCGAACGGATTCGTGGAATCGGAAGTGGCGTTGTTCTGCAGCCACCGCGCTGTGTTGCGGGGTCCATTCTGATTCAGTAGGACAATTGCGGTGCCAGAACTCAAGCCCAGGAGCAGGTCAGGCTGCCCACCCACTCCACCTGGACCGGAATCCAGTGGCCCGGCAGCAATTGACGCAGCAAATGACGAGGTCGGGAGTCGATACTGGTCAAATGTGGCGAACACCAGTCCGAGATCGTTGAAATACGTCGAGACGGCACTCTGCGTTGCCACCACCGGATCGACGCGCCCGTCGCCGTCGGCATCAAATGCGACCAAGCCAACAGAACCAGCGGGCGCGGTGAACTGAGCCTTGGCCGTGATCGCCAATTGTGCAGACGCCGCGAGGGACGTACCGGCGACAACAACGATGGCAGCGGTGACGCGCGTCTTCATTGGACCCTCCCGAGACCGCCAGTTTCGTCGATGGATCATGGAAAGTCAATGCAAAGTAGGACTGCAGTGCCGCCGTCCTGGAGGTTTGGACGCGTGAGTACTCGCTTTTGGGCAAAGGCCCTAGGAGATGCCGATACCATCCGCCGTGCTCCAGCGACTCTTCCCAAGCATGTTCACCCGGCGCGTGCTGCTGCTCGCGGTGCTGATTGCGATCGGCTTCGCCGCCCTCGGTGTGCGCCTGGTCAACCTCACGCTCGCCCAGGGCGCGGACCTGCGGGCCAAGGCCGAAGAGCGCCTCGTCACGCGCCGGTGGACGATGGCCGTGCGCGGCAAGATTCTCGATCGCAAGGACCGCGTGCTCGCACAGGATCGTCCGGGATTTGATGCCGCGATCGACTACGACGTGCTGAGCGGCGACTGGGCCCGGCTGACCGCGAACAAGGCCGCGCGCAGACTGCTCAAAAACGACTGGCCGGAGATGTCGCGCGAACAACGGCGTGCGGCGACGGAACGACTTGTTCCCGCGTATCAGTCGCACCTAGACGCGGCGTGGGGTGTGCTGGCCCGCGCGGCGGGGCTCCAGAAGTCTGAAATCCAGCAGCGCCACGCAAAGATCGTCGCGGACATCGACGCCCTCGCGCGGGCGATCGTGCAGAAGCGGCTGGACGAGGGGTATGACCGTTTGGCCGCGCTGGATGACGAAGTCACCGCGGACATGGTCAAGGCGGTGGATCAGAGTGCCTTGCGCCCGATCAAGGAGATGCAGGAGGCTCACGTGATCGTGCCGCGGATGCCCGATGAGATCGGCTTCGCCGTGCAGGTCCTCGCGGGCGACGAGGTGGAGTTGGTCGTGGGCACCGACGCCGCGGGTCTGCCGCTCATGGACCGCGTGCCAGCGGTGCCGGGGCTGAAAGTCATCGACGCGGGCGCACGCGAGTATCCGTACGACGAGATGACGGTGGCCATCGATCGCGCGACCTTGCCGGGGCCACTCAAAGGAAAGGGTGACAAGACGATCTCAGTGTACGGGCCGGCGATTCATGTGCTCGGGTGGATGCGCGATCGCGTTTACAAGGAGGACGCGCAGCAGCGACTCGATCGCCTGCGCACTGATTCATCCTTCCGTCAGCGCGTCATGACGATCGACGGCATCGACCGCGGCGAGTATCGCGACCCCGATCGCGTGGGCCACGCGGGCGTCGAGGCGAGCCGCGAGGATGAACTCCGCGGACTGCGCGGCCTGCGCACGCGCCAACTCGACACCGGCGAAGTGTCCGTCATGCCCGCGACACCCGGGCGCGATGTGCGACTCACCGTCGACATTCAGTTGCAGGCCCGAGTGCTGGCGGTGATGTCGCCCGAAGCCGGGCTCGCGGTCGTGCAGCCCTGGCACGAGATCGAGAAAACCATCGGCGCCGACGGGCAGCCGATCAAGCATCCGCTGAAACTCGGGCAGCCGATCAACGGGGCGGCGGTGGTGCTCGATGTCGACAGCGGCGACGTGCTGGCGATGGTCTCGACGCCGAGTTTCTCGCACGATGACATCCGAGCCCGCGCCGAGGAGATTCTCGGCGACGCGGTGAACACGCCCTATGTCAACCGCTGCATCAACCGCAGTTATCCGCCGGGCTCGATCGCCAAGGCGCTCATCCTCGCGGGCGCGACGAGCCGCGGGAACTACGACATCTCGCAGCGGATCGCGTGTACCGGGCACCTCATTCCAAACGAGCCCAACAAGTATCGCTGCTGGATCTTCAAGCGCTTCGGGCGGACGCACAGCGACTATCTCGGGCACGATCTCGACGCCGCCGAAGCGATCATGGTGTCGTGCAACATCTTCTTCTTCACGCTCGGGCGGCGACTCGGTCCAGAGGGCATGACGCATGTCTATCAGCAGTTCGGCGTCACGCACAAGTGGAACCTGGGCATCGGGCCCGAGTACGCGGGCGTGATCGGCTCAAAGAACGACGGCAGCGATCTCAACATCGCCGACGCGACACAGATGGGCATCGGTCAGGGGCCGGTCGCGTGGACGCCGCTGCACGCGGCCGATGCCTACGCGACCATCGCACGCGGCGGAACCAAGATCACACCTCGCATCATCAGCGGCGCGGCACGCCCGGAGCCGAGCGACCTTGGTCTCAACACCGCGGGCCTGAGCGAAGTGCTGCGCGGCCTGGGTTCGTCGGTCATGGACGAACGCGGCACGGGCAACCACATCCAGTTCAACGGCCGCAACGAACCGGTGTTCAACCAGCCCGACATCTGGGTCTGGGGCAAGACGGGCACGGCGGCCGCTCCACGCTTGCGCGTCAAGTCCGAAGACCTCGAACCCGAAGACCTCGATGATCGCTCTCTTCGCGGCCAAGTGCCGGAGAAAAGCGCGAACGGCGGGCCCGAGATGGTGACCGTCGCCGAGGGCGATCACTCCTGGTATGTCATCCTTGTTGGCCGCAAAGGCGATCGTCCGCGATACGCGGTCGCCGTGATCACCGAGTATGCGGGAAGCGGCGGCAAGGTTTCGGGGCCGATCGCCAATCAGGTCGTGCACGCGCTGATCGCGGAGGGGTATCTGTAAACGCCGCCCTGGTCCTCCTGTTCGCGTCAACCCTCTTCGAACTTCTCTCTCGCTCGGCGCTTGGCGCGGAGCAAGTCGGACTCGCCCTCGCGAAGCGCATCGTTGTTCACGGTCGTCGGCTGCGATGGCACCGAAGCGGCGGGTGGAGCCGACACATCGACCGGCACCGGTCGTATGCCACGCAGTCGCTCGGCCCGCCGTCGATCGCGGGCCGCGTCCACCAGCCGCTTCGCTTCATCGGCCCCCAGTGTCAGCGACGGCTCTGCGGCGTTCGCCGCAGGCGCATCGCGCAGGCGATCCAGCGAACGGCTCTGCTCCATCGCGACCTGCGGCCGCTCTTTGGTTCGAACCAGCCAGCGGTCCCACGCGACACGTCGGCACGCGATGTCCGCCATCGCCAGGACCACAATCCATGGCAGGAGCGCGGGCCACAGCGGCAGCGACGCCACGCGTGGAGGAACGCCACCCCGATCAAACACGACGCTCGCATCCGCGCGGGTCACATCTTCGCCGAGCACGCGCCCACCCGTCGTCGTCGCGATCGAGCGAAGCAGATCGAGATTGGTCGTGAGCCGCTGGAACTCGTCGGCGTTGCCGACGCTCGCACCGGCGAGCGCGGCGGGACGAGCCTTGCCGCCGACCTTGGGGCGCGCAATCGCGAAGTATGTTCCCGCCTCTCCCGCATCGATCGAGCCTTCGAACTGTCTGGGACCGACCTGCGAGAGCGCGAGCGTGCGGCTTGTGCCGTCGGGCGCATACACCGTCGCGTCGATGGCGGCGTCCGCGCTTCCCGCGTCCCTGCCGCGTTCAAGCGTCGCGCGAACGGTGAGCCGCCCCGTCGCGCCGGGCGCGAGTTCAGCGCGGACCTCCGCGGGCGCCGCCGGGCGCGACGTCGCACGCACGACCTGCAGCCAGAACGTGCGATAGCCGGGCCAATCAAGCCACGCACGGGCCCATCTCGATGCATCGGAGGTGAACGCGAGCACGCGGCCCAGTTCGACGTTCCACGAGGCGAGCACCGGATCGCCCGCATCAGACGCCAGGACGTTGCTGACGGTCGCACCGGTGCGCGGCTGCGTGAGCGACAACCCGCCCAGCGCGGGAAACTCCGACACCCCACGCAGAAGCGGCGAGGCGGGATCAACCACGCGCGGCGTGAAGGGCTGCTCGCGCACCAGCGGGCTGCGCATCACGCGCACCGCCTTGACAAGAATCCGCGGCAGCGTCATCGGGTTGCGCACGTCGAAGAACGTGCCGCCCCCCGCCTCAGCCATCGCTTTCATGCCTTCGCGGTCCGCGTCGTCGCCGACGGCGATCGCCGAGACAAGGATGCCCGCCTTGCGATATTGCTCGGCCTGCGCGCTGAGTTCTTCCTTGCCCATCGAGATACCGTCGGTCAGCACGATGATCGACTTGGACTTGGCGGTGACGGGCGCGAGTTGCTTGGCGGCCTCGTCCAGCGCGGGCGGAAGATTCGTGCCGCCGTCGCTGTTGATGCCCAGCACGCGCTGGGCCGAGGACTTGGGGTTCGCATTGGGCCCCAGCGGCACGAGCACTTCGTAATCGCTGTTGAACACGACGACACCGACGAGGTCGCGCGGATCGAGCGAGAGAATCGCCGACGCGGCGGCCTCATTGGCGATCGCCTGCTGCGAGCGCGACGAGCCCATCACGCCGCGGTGCATCGATCCCGAGTTGTCCAGCACCAGAACGACCGCGGTCTCGGGCTCGACCAGTCGCTCGGGGAGTTCGAGACTCACAGGCAAAATGGGCTCGATGGGCGTGCCCTTGTAGCCGCCAGCACCGAAACTCTCACGCCCGCCGAGCATGATGAGCCCCGCGCCCAGGTCGCGCACATGCGCGACGAGCGTCGCGATCGCGGCGGGCGACAGCGCGTCGGCGGGCACGTTGTCGAGGATCACCAGGTCATACGCCTGCGCGCTCACGAGGTCCGCCGGCGCGCTCGCCGCCCCGATGCGATCCACCGCGTAGCCCGCATCATCAAGCACCCGCGACAGCGGCGGCGCCGTCGGCGCCGGATTGCCCTCGATGAGCAGCACGCGTCCCTGCCCGGGCGTGATCGTGAACGCACGCCCCTCGTTGTTGTCCGCGATCGTGTCCGCGGGCGGAGCGCCGGTTGCCTCAGAAATCGCGTCGGGGTCCAGCCTCGCCACAAAGCGATGCACTCGCCCTTCGCGCAGCGGCACCTCGAACGTCTCGATGCTGCGCCCGGCGGCGAGCGACACGCGCCGCGACGCGAGCGGCGCGGGGTCCGCGCCCAGCGCGTCCTCGCTCAGCAGCCGCAGCACGCCAGTCGTCGGTGTCGTCGCGAACAACACCACGCGCACGGTGACACTCGCGCCCGCGGCGGCGGTCTGCGGGGCCTCCACCGCGTCGATGCGCGCCTCGCGCGACGCGCTCACACGCACGGGGACCACGTCGATGCTGATCTGCCCGGCCATCGCTCGGGCGGTGGCCAGCGCGTCGCCGCTCGTCTGGTTGCCGTCGGAGATCAGGATGAGTCGCGCCCGAGCGTCGGACGGGACCATCGCCCGCGCGAGGCGCAGCCCCGCTTCCAGATTGGTGCCGCTGCCCAAGGCCATGTCGAGCGAGCGCCCGCCGAGTCCTGCACTCGTGGGGCTGGCGATGGCCGTCGGCCTCGCCCCCACCGCCACCACGCCCAGCACGTCGTCCGTGCCACGCTTCAGAAGCGAAGCGTCGAGAAAGCGCCCTATCGCGTCAAACTGCGCGGCACCCGCGAGCCGCCGCACCGACTCCGAGGTGTCGACGATCGCGACCACCGCGAGCCGATCGGTCTGGCGTGTGAGCGCGAGCCCCGCGAGGGCCAGCGCGATGAGCGACACCAGTGCCGCACGCAGCACGATGCTCGTCCAACGCCGCAGCGGCGATAAGAGCGCCAAATCTCTCAGTGACCACAGCGCGGGCAACAGCAGCGCGGGCACAAGCAGCAGCCACCACGCGTCCTGCACGCGAAGCCCGAGCGGCATGAGGGCGAGGAGTGTCATGGCTCTGTCATCGCATCAGTTCCGCGCGCCGATCCATGCGCACGAGTCCCCGGTCGTGCCCGCCGTGTTCGCTCACTCCGGCAGTTTCTCCAACTCCCGTTCCACACGCTCCACCAATCGCGCGACGGTGTCACGCCCGAAGTCGAACTTCAGCCCCGCCGCAGTGAACAGCTCCGGCAGCGGCTTGCTGCCCCCCAGCCGCAGGCCCTTCAAATAGTGATCGACGGCGGTCCGCTCGCCGCGTTCGAGCCCCATGAGCCAGAGTTGCAGCGCGCCCAACTGTGCTATGCCGTACTCGATGTAGTAGAACGGGTGCGTGAAGAGGTGCAACTGCCGCTGCCACTGGATGCTGCGGAACTGCTCCAGCCCCTGCCACGAGCACGATGACCCCAGCCGCTTGTCCAGATCCAGCCACGCCGCCGTGCGCTGCTCTCGCGTGTGCGCGGCATTCGCATACACCCAGTGCTGGAAGGCATCGATCATCGCGATCCACGGCAGGAGCCGCACGCTCCCCTCGATCTGCTGCCGCTGGTGCCGCTGCAGATCGACGTCGTCGGAATAGAAGCAATCGCTTCCCTTCGGATCGCGGCCCAGATGCGGCAGCGTCAGCAACTCCATCGACATGCTCGCCACTTCCGCGAACTCCGTTGGCGACGTGCGGTACGCCAGCAGCGGCTCGTCCACGCACAACTGCGAGTGGAACGCGTGCCCCGCCTCGTGCAGCATGGTGTCCACATCGCGGCTCAGGCCCGCGGCGTTCATGAAGATGAACGGCTTGCGTGATCGGTCACGCATGAACTGATAGCCGCCGGGGGCCTTGCCCTTGCGACTGTCCAGATCGAGATTCGCCCCGTTCGCGCTGCCGCGGCTCTCGCTGCCGTCGCCCAGCGACGCGAGCATGTCTCCCAGACGCGGGTCCAGCCTGCGGAAGGTCGCGACGGCTTTCGACATGAGTTGCTCGCCGCCCTCAAAGGGCCGCAGCGGCCCGCGTCCCTTGACGTCCACCGCCAGATCCCACGGGCGCAGCGTGTCCACGCCCAGCGCGGCGGCCCGCTTGGCCTCCTGGCGGCGTGCGAACGGCACGACCACCTTCTCGCACGCGTCGTGGAACTCCTGGCACTCCTTGACGCCGTAGTCAAAGCGGTGCTTGCTCTTGTACGCGTAGCCGACGAAATCCGCATAGCCCGCGTTGACCCCGACCTGATGCCGCAGTTTGACCATCTGGTCGTACAGGTCGCTCAGCGTGTCCTTGTCCTGCAGTCGCCGCAGGGCGACCGTGCGCCACGCGTTCTCTCGCACGCCCCGGTCGGTCACTTCCTGATAGCGGCCCATCTGGGCCAGAGTCTGCTCGCGCCCTTCGAACACTACCGACATCGCGCCCGACACGGTCTCGAACTTCTGCCCCAGCCGCGCCAGTTCCGTCTCGATGGGCACGTTGGCGTCGCGGAAAAGGTCCACCTCGGCCCGCGTGTCGCGGAGGAAGACGCCGTAGCGGTTCTCGTCCAGCGGATACTGCGTGCTCATGGCGACCAGCCGCTTGTCGAGTTCAAAGGCCACGGGCTTGATGAGCGGGATCACCTGCTCGACAAAGCGCAGATACGCCGCCGACGCGTGCTGGTCGTCGGTGTGGCACGTCATGGTGATGTAGAGGTTCGCGTGCGTCTCGTTGACGGCGGCGTCGAGCTCGCCGCGATCGATGATCCACGCCTGAAGTTCGTCGGCGGACGAGATCGCGCGGTCCATGAGCGCCTGATAGAGCGGCTGGACATTCTCCCAGCGCGACGCGTCCAGAACCAGCGGGACAAACAACGACGGGGCGGCCTGCACCATGCGGATGAAACTCCTCGGCGAAATCGTAGCAAACGCTGCCCGAAGACGGGCTGCGAAATGGCGAAATACCACAGGGTCAAATGGTCAACGCAAGCCAGAGTCCGCCGCTCGCCGCGCCGGCTTCGCCCGCGTCGCCAACCCTCTGATAGACTCGTCAGCCGCGACCGCGCGGGCCTCGACCGGCCCACCCCAGACGCGGGCAGTGAGACGTGGAGCGACGAGTGGCACGGCAAGGCGACACACGCGACGGCACGACTCCACCCGGAACACACGCCGCCGACGCGCCACCCGCTGGTTCGCAACCGCCCCCACCGCTCGGCACGCCGCCGGGCGCGCCGCCCACTTCACCCGCCGCCGCGGCGCGGCAGGGCCTCGCGGGCGTGTTCTTCTGGTTGTTGCTGGGAGACTTCTGCCTGCACCTGATGGACAACGGCGTGGTGCCCACGCTCGTGCCGCTGCAACTTGAATCGCTCGGCGCCAGCAAGACCCTCTACAACTTCGTCGCAGGCACGCTCGTCAACATCCTCTACTGCGTGCTCGTGCCGATCGTCTCGATGTGGTCGGACCGCACGCGGACCCGCATCGGGCGGCGGCGTCCGTTCCTGCTCGTCACCGCCCCGCTGATCGCGATCATGCTCGTGCTGCTGGGGTTCTCCTCCAAGATCGGCGCGTTGCTGCACACGTCGCTGCCCGGCGTCTTTGGCGACACCACCGTCGTCGCGGTGACGCTCGGGCTCACGGTCGGGTTGTTTGTCGTCTTCAAACTGCTGGACATGTTCCCGCAGTCGATTTACTACTACCTCTGGCCCGATGTCATCCCGCCCGAGTGGCTGGGCACGTTCGGCGCGCTCTTCCGCGTGTTTTACGCGGGCGGCTCGCTCTTCTTCAACTGGTATCTCATCGGGCTCGCCAAGACCAACCCCGCGCTGGTCTATTGCCTCTCGGCCGCGTTGTATCTGATGGCGTTCACGCTGCTGTGCTGGCGGGTGAAGGAGCCCGCGTATCCGCCGCCGCCGCCGGTGAGCGCCGAGCAGGACGCGACGATGGCGCGGAAGACGATGGCGCTGGGCAAGTCCTATGTCCGCGACTGCTTCTCGATGCCGTTCTACTGGAAGTACTTCCTCGCGATGGCGCTCTTCCAATGCGCCTATCAGCCCTTCATCGGCAACCTGATTTTCCTGGGCAAGCAGATCTACGGCGACACCGAGGACGGGCTCAAGCGCTACGGCTCGGTCATCGGCACCAAGGACCTCATCTGGATCGGCATCTACCTCGCCCTCGTGCCGATCATGAAGAAACTCCACCCCCTCAAGGCCGGCGTGCTCGGCTACGCGCTGATGATCGTCTGCGCCCTGGCGGGTTCGCTCTTTGTCCACGACGAGCAGACCTTCCGCATCATCACCATCGTCACCTTCGCGTCCGTCGGGCTCTACCTCGTCGGCACGGCCGCGTTGCCCGCACGCCTGCTGCCGCGTGAGAAGTACGGCCAGTTCAACTCCGCCGGCGCGATCGTCTTCCGCCTCTCGGTGGCGATCGTCTCCACGCCCGCGGGCATGTTCTTCACGCACTTTGGCGTGCGCCACATCTTCACCTGGCTGCTCGCGTTCCTGCTGCTGGGCGGCGCGTGCATCATCATGCTCTACCTCGACTGGAAGCGGCTGGGCGGCGACAAGGACTTCGTGCCCCCGACGTGATGGCGCGGCTCGCTACCCTTCGCCACAGCCACGGAGCCGCGCATGACCGCCGCACGATCCGACACACTCCCCGCGTATGAAAAACTCGGCGCGTTCTACCTCGGCAAGGGGTACGACACCGACGCCAAGGCCCGCACGAGCGACCTGCTGCTCTACGACTCGCGCGATCTGGTCACACACGCGGTGTGCGTCGGCATGACCGGCTCGGGCAAGACCGGCCTGTGCCTCGGGCTGCTCGAAGAGGCCGCCATCGACGGCATCCCCGCCATCGTCATCGACCCCAAGGGCGATCTGGCCAACCTGCTGCTCACCTTTCCCGGACTGAGCGCGGCGGAGTTCCGCCCGTGGATCAACGAGGACGACGCGCGGCGCCAAGGCGTGTCGCCCGATGACTACGCGACCTCGCAAGCGGCCCTCTGGGCCAAGGGCCTCAACGACTGGGACCAGGACGGCACGCGCATCCAGCGCCTCAAGGACGCCGCCGAGTTCGCGGTCTACACACCCGGTTCCAGCGCGGGACGCCGACTCTCGGTCCTCAAGAGTTTCGACGCCCCGCCTGCGGCGGTGCTCGACGACGCCGAGATCTTCGGCGAGCGTGTGAGCGCGACGGTGACAGGGTTGCTGGGGCTGATGGGCATCGACGCCGACCCGCTTCAGAGTCGCGAGCACATCCTGCTGTCGTCGATTCTCGGCGCGTCGTGGCAGGAGAGTCGCGGCGTCGACATCGCGGGGCTGATCGCGGGGATTCAAAGGCCGCCGATCCAACGCGTGGGCGTGATGGACGTCGAGACCTTCTTCCCCGCGCAGGAACGCTTCGCGCTGGCGATGCGGCTCAACGCGCTGGTCGCGTCGCCGGGGTTCTCGCGCTGGCTCGACGGCGAACCGCTCGACGTTCAGAGCCTGCTCTACACCCCGGCGGGCAAGCCGCGGGTGGCGATTCTCTCCATCGCGCACCTGCCCGACGCGGAGCGGATGTTCTTCGTCTCGCTGCTCCTCACCCATGTGCTGGGCTGGGTGCGCACGCAGAGCGGCACGAGCAGTCTGCGGGCCCTGGTCTACATGGACGAGATCGCGGGCTACTTCCCGCCGGTCGCCAACCCGCCCAGCAAGAAGCCGCTGCTCACGCTGATGAAGCAGGCCCGCGCGTTCGGCGTCGGCGTCGTGGTCGCCACGCAGAACCCCGTCGATCTGGACTACAAGGGCCTCGCCAACGCGGGCACCTGGTTCATCGGCAGACTCCAGACCGATCGCGACAAGCAGCGTGTGCTCGACGGGCTCGAAGGGGCGGCGGCCAGCGCATCCGCGAAGTTCGATCGGGCCCGGATGGACACTCTGCTCTCAAGCCTCGGGCCGCGCGTCTTCCTCATGAACAACGTCCACGAGGACGAGCCGGTGGTCTTCACCACGCGCTGGTGCCTGAGTTATCTGCGCGGGCCGCTGACGCGCGAGCAGATCAAGCGGCTCCACGACGCGGCGGCGCGGAGTCCCGTCGTCGCGGGCGCGGCGAGCGTTGACGAACGCGCGACGCAGGTCGTCGCCCCCGGTCCCGTTCCGGCCGCGGATCGACCCGTGCTCGCGCCGGATGTCCCGCAGTTCTTTGTCCCTTCGCGTGCCAGCGGGCCGCTGGTCTATCGACCGGCCCTCATGGGCAGCGCGAAGATCTACTACGCCGATGCCAAACTCGGCGTCGACGAAGAGGTGAACGCGGCGTGGCTGGTGCCGCTGGGCACGGGCGCAGTGGTCGCCGACTTTGACCACGCCATCGCCGTCGACCTGAGCGACAAGGACCTGGAGCGAGAACCCGCTTCCGGGGCGCCGGGGGCTTCGGGCGCGCCGGGGGCGGCGTTTGAAACGCTGCCCTCGGATGCCGCCAAGCCCAAGAGTTATGACGCGTGGAAGAAGCAGTTCGCCGACATGGTCTATCGCACCGCGACGCTCGACATCCTCTCGCACGCGGCGCTGGAGATGAGCAGCACGCCGGGCGAGAAGGAGGCCGCCTTCCGCGCGCGACTGGCGCACGTCTGCCGCGAGCGGCGCGACGCCGCCGTCGATGAACTGCGGCTCAGGTACGCGCCCAAACTCGCGACGCTGAAGGATCGTCTGCGTCGTGCCCAGCAGGCCGCCGAGGTGCAGCGTTCGCAGGCGTCGAACGCGAAACTCCAGACCGTGGTGTCGATCGGGGCCGCGATTCTCTCGGCGTTCACCGGCCGCAAGATGGTCTCGGCGGGGAACATCGGGCGTGCCGCGACGGCGGCCCGGGGCGTGTCGCGGGCGGGCAAGGAGTCGTCCGACGTGGGCCGCGCGGAGGAGAACGTCGAGACGATCGCCGAACAACTGCGGGCACTCGAAGAACAGTTCAACGCCGAGGCGGCGGCAATCGGCACCGACATCAACCCGCGGACCGACCCGCTGGACACACGGAGCATCAAGGCCAAGAAGAGCGGCATCAGCGTCCGCGCCGTGGTGCTCGCGTGGACGCCGCACGGACGCGCCGCTGACGGCACGCTGACGCAGGCGTGGTGAACACAAGCGTGCCGCGCGAGCGGCCGGGCGTTTCGTTCTCGTCACCCCTTGCGCGCGACGATCACACGCTGCAGTCCGTCGACATCCTTGAGGATGTGCGCGTCGCGCATCGGACTCGCCGCGCACAACAACTCCAGCGCCTGCTCGGCCCGGCTGTCGGCCACTTCGATGAGCATCAGCCCGCCCTCGCGCAGCAGCGTCGGCCCGTCGGTCAGCAGGCGGCGCACGAAGTCCAGCCCGTCCACGCCGCCGCGCAGGGCCTTGTGCGGCTCGTGCTCCTTCACGTTGGGCTCGACCGCGCCCCACTCGTCGTCGGGGATGTACGGCGGATTGCTGACCAGGTACGACACGCCGCCCGCATGCCGCGTGCCGGGATAGTCCACAAACGGCTCGAGCAGATCGCCCGCGAGCAGATCCAGACGGTCGATGACGCCGTGGCGCGTCGCGTTCTGGCGCGCCACCGCGAGCGCGTCGGCGCACACATCGCCGGCGGCGGCCCGCGCACGCGGCATGTTCTTGAGCAGCGCGATCGCCACGCACCCAGAGCCCGTGCATACGTCGGCGATCAGCACGCCCTCGCCGCCGGAGCTGGCGGCGGCGAACCCGGGCGTATTGCGGGCGTGCTGCATCACATGCTCGACGATCGTCTCCGTCGCCGGGCGCGGGATGAGCACGCGCGCGTCGACGTGGAAGGGCAGGCCGAAGAACCACGCCTCGCCCACCAGATACTGCACCGGCTCGTGCTTGAGGGCGCGGCCCGCCATGTCGCGGAGCGTCTGCCGCTCCAGCGGCGTCGCGGGACGGTCCGGGTCCAGATACAACTTCAACCGATCGCACCCCAGCACATGAGCCAGCAGCATCTCGGCGAGCAGACGCGGAGCGTCGAGCCCACGCTGAAAGAACGCCTGCTGCATCCACGCCAGCAGACGTCGCGTGGTCCAGACTTCCGTCGCCGGAGCGGTCATGGACCAACGGTAGGGAGCGGCGCGATGCCGCGGGTGTTACGGATCGCCGATCAATCTCGCGCGAGCCTTCGGTGGCACGGGGCTCTGAGCCGGGCCGCTTGTGCCTTGATTTCTTGAGCGGAACGGCCCGATCCGGAGGCTCGGTCCACCATCACACCGCGCGGTTCTTTCCCGTGATACGGATCGCCGGTCAATCTCGGGCGTGCCTTTGGTGGCCCGGATCTCCGAGCCGGGCCGAAATCGCCTGTTTTCATGGGCTCAACGGCCCGATCCGGAGGTTCGGGCCACCACGAGAAACATCCCTTTGGACGGCGATCCGTATGATTGGCATGATTCGGCTCGCGATGGCGCGCGACGTCGCGCGATCTTCGCGGGTCACGGCAGCGGACGCGCCCACATCGGCGTCGGCTCGCGCAGCGGACGCACCGAGCCGTCGTGCAGCGCGGCGTTGAGCGACCGCCCCGCGTCGTGCGGACGCGCCACGCGCTCGGCGAGATGGCGCGGCTGCCGGAAGTCCAGCACGCTCGATGTTCTGTCGCTGGGCGGGGCGTTGCTGGCGGCGGGCGCGACGCCCGAGTCCACCAACGCGATCGTCTCGCCGGGCGCTTCGATGGCATCGACCCGCGCGTGCGTCTGCACCACGTCGTAGTTGGAACGGTCCCCCGCCAGCCCCGCGAGACCCGTCGCGTTGATCGCGTACGTGCGCGTCATCACGCGGCCGTTGATCGTGCGGGCGGCGGGGCACACCAGCACCGACGCGGGGGCATACGCCGCCGTGCCCACCGCCGCGACGCCCGCGTCCTGCTGCACGAGCATGGCCCAGTTGGGGATGCTCGCATAGGGCGCGCCCAGCGCGGGGCCCAGGCCCTTGAACTGGTCCGCGTAGGTCCGCGCAATCAACTCGATCTGGCGCAGGTTGGAAGCGCACGCCGCCGCCCGGGCGGCGGCCCGCGACGCGCCCAGCAGCGGGAGCAGCACACCCACAAGCACGCCGATGATGGCGATGACCACGAGCAGTTCGATGAGCGTGAACGCGCGGGCCGGGAGATGGACGCCGATCGGTCTCATGCGAAGTGCGCGTCAGGAATGCGCCTGGCTGGGGCGCGGCCCGTCGGGGCGCAGCGCCAGGTCGAGCCTGCCGCCGACGCGGGCGAGCCGGGCCTCGGCGCCGGCCCGATCGAGGTTGAACTTGTGCATCACCGTCGCGGTCTTCACCGTGCCGCCCGCCTCGTCCAGCAGCAGGAACGCGGCCCCGCGCGGCACGCCGGTGAGCGTCGAGACGATGCGCGCGGCCCGATCGCGGAGTTTGGCGTTGGTGGCCCGCAGATCGACCATCAGGTTCTGGTACACGCGCCCGGAACGCACCATCAGCGTCGTCGAGATCGTGTTGAGCGTCAGTTTGGTCGCCGTCCCCGCCTTCATCCGCGTCGAGCCCGTCAGCACCTCGGCCCCGCACTCCAGCACGATCAGATGGTCGCACCCCTCCGGACGCGGCACCGGCGAACAACTCAAAAGCCCCGTCACCGGCGCCGACCCCAGCGTCTTGCAGTACGCCAGCGCGCCGACAACATACGGCGTGGTGCCCCCGGCGGCGATCCCCAGCACCGCGTCGCGCGAGGTCAACCCCAGTTGTTCCAGTTCGGCCTTCGCGCCCAGCGGATCATCCTCCTTGCTCTCGCTGGAGCGGCGCAGCGCGCCGTCGCCGCCCGCGATGAGCCCGACGATCTTCTCGGGCGAGACCTGGAACGTCGGCGGGGCCTCGGAGGCGTCGAGCACGCCCAGGCGACCGCTGGTGCCCGCGCCCAGATACACGAGCCTGCCGCCGCCGATGAACCCCTGCTCGGCGGCCTCGATGAACGCGGTGATCCCCGGCTCGGCCCGGGCGACCGCGTCGAGCACGGCCCGATCCTCCTGATTGATCGTGCGGACGCAGTCGGCGACCGACAGTTCGTGCAGGTTCATCGTGCGCGGGTTGCGCTGCTCGGTCAGGATGTGGGCCCGGTCGGGGGGAAGTGTCACGCGGAAAGGGTAGAGCGGAACGAGACGGCGTGCGAAGAACAAGACACTGGGCACTCACGGAAACCAAAGGCCTGAGCTCGAATGGCTCGTGCCTGCGCACTTCAAGATGCGCACCTCCGGGGCCGGGGATGCGCACCTTGAACTGCGCATCTTGAACTGCGCACACTCTGCCACTTCGCCACGTCGCCACGTCGGCGTTTCCTACGCCCCGCGGGCCGGCGCCAGCGCCATCGCCCTGACCATCAGCCCGTGCAGGTCGATGTTGTCGATCGCCGGGCCGAGGGCCTCGCTCCCGGGCCCCATCGCCGTCACTTCGACCATGTCCGACGTGTGATTCGGGCTCATGAACGACACGCCCAGCGTGTTGGCCAGAATCTGCCCCAGCACGCTGGTCGGGCTGTTCATCGGGTCAAAGGGCATGGTCCGCCTGCCCGCCAGCGCCAGTTCCATCTGCCGCATCTGTGGCGCGGAGAGTTCCACGCCCGTCGCTTCGCGCACCGCGGCTACCAACTTCTCCGCGGACGTGCTTTCCTGCGGCTTGGCCGGATCGTCGTACGCGATCTTCGTGTCGATCTGCTCGAAGATCCACTCGAACGACTTTTTCACGGCGCACAGCCGCCCGAAGGCCGCGTGCGACTCGGGCCCGTACAGCGTCAGCCCCGGGTTGCCGTTGGCGTGGTCGGTGGTGATGATGACCAGCGTGTCGTCGCGCTCGCGCGCGAAGTCGGCCACCGCGCCGATCGCGTTGTCAAACTCCACCTGGTCAAACAGCAGCGCGCCCGCGTCGTTGGCGTGGGCCGCGTGGTCGACGCGCCCACCCTCGACCTGGAGCACAAACCCGCGCTCGCGCCGCGACAGCACGTCGAGCGCGGCCCGCGTCATCGCCGACAGCGAGGGCGAGTCCGCCGTCCGATCAAGTTCATACGGACAGTGCGAGTCGGCGAACACGCCCAGCAGCGGCGTCGTGTCCTGGGCGTTTGCCAGTCGCGTCAAGGTCGCGGCATCGCGGGCCACGCGCAGGGCCGGGTGCCTGGCGATCAGTTCCGGCGTGATGAACTTGCCCCCGCCGCCCAGCGCGACATCGAACCCGCGTTCGAGCATCTGAGCGGCGATCTCGCCCTCCATGCTCCGCTTGGGCATGGTGGCGAGGAAACTCGCCGGTGTCGCGTGCGTCAGCCGCGTGGTGGTGACAAGCCCCGTCGCCTTGCCGTTCTGCCGGGCGTGGACCAGGATCGGCGTCGGCTGTCGCCCGTCGGGCGTGATGTTGATCACCTCGTTGTTGATGTGCTCGCCGATGCCCCAGGCGCATCCGCCCGCCGCCGAATCGGTGACCAGTGAGTCGGCCGAGTGCGTCCGCGCCAGCGCCCGCCGCACGCCCGGCCGCGACCACGACGAGACCCAGTGGCTGTCGCGCCCATCACGCAGACGCCGGAACATGTGGGCGAGCGTGAGTGTGCCCTGCGACATGCCGTCGCTGACCATGAAGATGACGTTCCTGGCGACGCGCCCGTCGCCGCCGGGCCGCGTGCCCGCGACGCGAGCCTGGGCGCGGCCCATTCGCGCGCCCCCCACGCCAAGCAACGCCGCCGCCCCGGACCACCCCAGGAACGAGCGACGATCCACGCCGCGGCGCGGTGTCGCTTCATCGGACGTGCGTGTGGCGGTCGCGCTGGTTGATCTCGATTCGTGCGGCATGACTCACCCGTGACAAAAGGCCCGCGAACGCCCCGCTCTCACACACATGCCGAAGCCTCGGCAACGCGGACTATACCCGGCGTCACGCCACCGGCCGTGAGGATCGCGCGAAGACGAACCACTCGACCGCCAGCAGCACCGCCGCCAGCACCAGCGCCCAACTCCAGACCTCCCGCGGCCCCGCGCTGCCCGAGCCCGCCGCAAAGACGCGCCCGCCGAGCGTGACCGCGTCGCGCGTCCGCACGCCGCTCACGCCGTCGTCCAGCACGTTCACCACGATCGCGGGCACCGCCGCCCCCGTGGCGATGTACACCCCGGCGCGGCCCAGTGTCCCGATCGCCGCGAGCGAAGGCCCGCCCGCCGCGAGCGCGGCTCCGCCCGCCGCCGATCCCGCGGGGTCCGTCGTCGCCGGCGCCTCCACACTCCGCGGCCCATCCAGCCGCACGCTCGCGCCGCGCGCCTCCAGTTCGATCGCCTGCGTGGTGACGAACTTCAAGCCCGCCGCCGACTGCTCCGCGCGCGTCAGCCACTCCACCGCCTGCGCGACGAACAACGGGAAGGAGACCTGCAACGGCCAGTTCGAATCCGCGAGCCCGAAGCCCACCACGACGTGCGGCACGCGCCCCACCAGGCCCTCACGCACCAGCACGCCGCGCTCGCCCGTCACCAGGTCGGTGAACCCCTCGCGCGGCGTCGCGGTCTCGTCAAGCATCATCGGGGCCGCGGCCACCAGCCCATCGAGCGACAGATCGCGCAGCGTCGCGTGCCGCCGCTGCCACGCGGCGACGCGCTGGGTCCGCGCCTCGGTCGTGCGCGTCACTCGCAACCCGGGCTCCGGCAGCCCCGCGCCGAATGACAACGTCGCCGAGGCGGGCACCACGCTCGGCGTCACACCATCGAACACGATCAGCGATGCCGCGGGACGCCCCATCGTCTCCCACTCGCGCTCGCTCATCCGCCGCAGCGTCGCGCGCGTCAGTTGCCCCAGCACATCGGCCAGCAGCCGCGAGGCCTCAATCTGGGCCTCAATCTGGGCCGCGATCGCCTCCTCGCCGGTCGAAACGCCCCCTGCCCCTCCCGCGCTCTGCATCCGCGCATCGGGGCCCACAAGCAAGATCGTCGGCTTCGCCGGCGGCAGCAGCGTCACCCCGACCAGATCATCGCTCGCCAGCACGTCGCCCTCGGGCAACGACAGCGTCAACACCCCTCCCGCGGCGGCCGCCGCCGTCATCGTCACGTTCAACTGCCCCGGCGCCGCGTCGCTCGCGCTGCCGGGCACGGTGATCGCGCGCCGCTCCAGCGTGATGCCGTCGAGCGCCAGCGTCAGCACCGTCGGCTTGGCGTCGGGCCCGGCATTGACGACCCGCGCGAACACCCGCACCGTGGTCGGGTCGGCGTCGTCGCGTCGCGTCGCGAGAGCCGCCACGCCCAAGTTGCTCGCGAGCGTCTGCATCGCGGGCCCGACACGCACGAACTCCAGCCCCGGCGGCGCATCCGCGTCGCCGCGACTCGTCTGGCTCCAGTTCCCATCTCCGATCAGCAGCACGCGGCGTCGCGGCGCGGTCTCCTGGTTCGTCGCGTTCAAGCCCGCCAGCACGCGCATCGCGCCCGCCAGATCGCTCGGCTGGTCATCCGTCTCGATCTGCGCCAGCGCCTGCCGCACGAGCGAGACGTCGTCCGTCGGCCCCGCGTCGATGCGTGCCTCGTGCGCGAACGACACCAGCGTGACGCGCACCGCCCGGCCGCCGCGGGCCACGTCATCCAGCGTGCGGACGGCACGCCTCTTGGCCTCGTCCAGCCGCGTCGGGCGTTCGCCGGGCGCGTCGCCGTCGCGGGCCGCCATGCTCGCGCCGCGATCGATCACGATCGCGATCTCATCCGTTGCCCCGCCGCCGCCCGTGAGCGCGGGCCGCCCCAGCGCGGCGCACAGCAGCAGCACGATGAGCAAATGAACGAAAAAGAGCCATGTCAGCCTCGGCGAGCGCCACGGCACATTCGCCTCGATGTCCGCCGCCGCCCGCGGCCAGAACATGGCGATGCTCACGCGCACCGGTCGGCGCCGGAGTTTCAGCACATAGAGCGCGAGCAGCAGCGGCACGCACACCGCCGCGCTCCACCACGCCGCCGACGGCGTCAGCATCGTCATCCACGCTTGTGCGAGCGTCCCCAAAGCCGCGGCTCCCGCGCCCTCAGGGCGCACGCACCGACCGACACCGCCAACTCACGCGCCCCAGCCCGGCCGCGGCGCGGGCTTGGCCGGCGCGAGCCCCTTGGGCACTTTGCTCTCACGCGTCGTCGCCCCCGAGTAGCCATACGCCACGATGTACGTCTCGCGCGACACATCGCGGCACGCGTGCGGCTTGAAACTCCGGGCGTCGCGGAACACCGCCTTGGTCTCGTGCAGCACCACCGGATGCTCCGCGCCCTCGAAGATCTTCATCGCCAGATGCCCGCCGGGCTTCAGCACGCCCGGCAACAACTCCAGCACGCGGCGGCACAGCCGCGAGGACACCAGATCGTCGCCGTGCCCGCTCGTGTTGGGCGCCATGTCGCTCAGCACCACATCGAACATCTTGTGCTTCTCGGGCGGCACGCCTTCCTTCGCCGCCGCCGCCAGCAGCACCGCCGGCTCGGTCTTGAACGCATCGCCCACGATGGTCCGCACGTTGGGCCCCAGGTCCGCGCGGACCTCCTGGAGGTCGATCCCGATGATGCGGCCCCTTGGCCCCGCGATCTCGCACGCGACCTGCATCCACGAGCCGGGCGCGCACCCCAGATCCAGCACGCGATCGCCCGGCCAGATGATCTTGCCGCGCTCCTGAATCTCCTTCAGTTTGTACGCCGAGCGCGCCAGATACCCCTCGGCCTTGGCCATCAGGAAGTACTTGTCGTGGAGTTTGCGGGGTTGGGCCATGGGCTGGCGATTGTACGACGCGCGACGGACACGACTCGCCGCCGCCCGAGCCCATCATCTGCCGTGCATCACGCCACACCCGCACACGCCCGGTTCGTTCATCGTCGCGTCGGCCCCGCCGCGCATCAGATCATGCCAGCGTCGGCGCAGCGGCGAGAGTTCCTCGTCGTGCCCATCCTTCTCGTCCTTCGCGTCATCGCGATCGTGGTGCGGCGCCTTGAGCGCCTTTTGGATCAGCCGTTGACGCTCCCCCGCGATCCGCGCCCGCAGCAGGGCGTCATCCTCCAGCGAGAAGAGTCGCCGACCGTCCACATAGGTGGCCTCGCAGCGCGACATCGTCGACATCGGAGGCCCCGACCACACCACCACATCCGCGTCCTTGCCCGCCTTCAGACTCCCCACGCGATCATCGATCATGAGTTGCTTCGCTGCGTTGAGCGTCACGAACTTCCACGCTTCGTCGGCCGAGAGATCGCCATACTTCATCGCCTTGGCCGCCTCGGTGTTCATCCGCCGCGCCAGTTCGTCCGAGTCGGAGTTGTAACTCACGACCGCGCCGACCTTCGCCATCATCGGCGGCCCCTCGGCGATCGCGTCCACCACCTCGAACTTGTACGCCCACCAATCCGAGAAGGCCGAGCCGCCGCCGGAGTAGTCGCGCACCAGATCGGCGACCTTGTAGCCTTCCAGGATGTGCTGGAACGAACCGATCTTGAAGCCGAACTCCTTGGCGATCAGGCACAGCATCTCGATCTCGTCCTGACGATACGAGTGGCAGTGAATGATCCGCTCGCCGCGGAGAATCTGCGCGATTGCTTCGAGCTGCAGATCCCGCCGCGCGTCCTCGGGCAGATTCATGTACTCCCTGGCCGCGAGCAGACGATCGCGGATCAGGGCGGCCACGCCCATGCGTGTCTGCGGGTACTGGTCCGTGCCGAACGAGCCCGAGTTTCCGTTCTTGGGGTTCTCACCCAGCGCGAACTTGATCCCCGGCTTGGCGCCCTCAAAGTGCATCTCCTCCGGCGTCGCGCATCCCCAGCGGATCTTGTTCGTCTGGTTCTGTCCGCCGATCGCGTTGGCCGAACCGTGCAGACTGTTCACGCTCGTGACACCCCCCGCCAGTTGGCGATACCAACTGATCGAGTCCGGGTTGGTCACATCGCCGATCCGCACCTGCGCGGTCACGGCCATCCCCGCTTCGTTCACGCCCTTGCTGATCCCCGTGTGAGAGTGGCAATCCACGATCCCCGCCGTGATGTGCTTGCCGGCGCACTCCACCACCGTCGCGCCCGGCGGCGTCGTCTCGCGCACGCCCCCGACATACGCGATCTTCCCACCCCTGATCTCCACTTCGCCCTTGGCGATTGTCCCCGCGCTCTCGCCCGTCCACACCGTCGCGTTCCGCAGCACCACGTGCCCGGCCTCGGGTCGCTTGAAGAGCCCATACGCCGAGAACGGCAGCGGCAACTCCTCCGGCACGCTCTCCAACTCCACCTTCGGTGTCTCCGCCTTCGCCTGCTCGGCGATCGGTTCGCGCGTCGCCGTGAACGTGAACCGCGCGCCGTCGGGACGCAACCCCGTGCCCGTCATCACGTCGATCGGCCCGCTCGTCGCCAATGTCGCCGTGATCGCGTGCACGCCGCTCGCGCCGCCCAGCGGCGTGTGATCAAACGTGTACGTCAACACCCCCGACGTCATCTTCACGTTCTGCGCATCGACCTTCTTGCCGTCGCGCGTGACGACGATCTTCAGGTTCGCATCGATCTCCAGCGTGCGAGCCGCCGCCGGCGCGTTGGGCACATCGATCTTCCACGTCCCCGCGAGTACCGCGGTCGCGGGCCTCACATCGTGATAGGCCCCGTCGATCCACACCCCCAGCACCTTGGGCTCGGCGGGCTTGGGTTCCTCTTTCTTGGCATCGTCCTTCTTCGCGGCACCCTTCGCGGCGTCCGCGGCCGCGGCCGCGTCTGCGCTCGGTGGGACACCAGACGCCGCCTCGCCCTGCGCCTCGGGTGTCTTGGCATCGCCCTTGGCGTCTGGTTTCGCCTCCGGCTCCTCTACCTTGGGCGGCACGCGGAACAGATCTCCATCCGCCACCACCAGATTCGCCCGCTTGCCCGCCTCCACCGTGCCCAGCGAACGACCCTGCCCCGTCATCTGCGCCGCATTCGTCGTCAGCATCGCCAGCGCACGGCTGGGCTTCAATCCATGCCGCAGCGCCGCGCCGAGATTCCGCGTCCACTCCCCGGCGTCCTTGGTGCCCGCCGCCGTCAACGCCACCTGCACGCCCGCCTCATCCAACCGACGCGGATTCGTCGGTGCCTGCTCCCACGTCATCAGCGCGCCGAGTTCCACCCGATCCTGCTCCGCCACGCCCTCGACGATCGGCACCTCCGGGAAGACCAGCGGCAGCACCATCGACGTCTTGAGTGCCGCGATCGCGCCGAGCCTGCGAAACTCCATCCCCGATCCGATGAGCACGCCCGATCGCCCGGCCTCCTTCGCCACTTTCATCAGCCGCAGGGCTTCGAGTTCATCGCCGCTGACCATCCACAGCGGCGTGTCCGCGTTCTCCAGCGGCTCCAGCGCGGCCAGCGCATCACCCGGGTTCTTGCGCCGATTGGTCTTCTGCCACGCCGCATCCATGAAGGTCTGCCGCGCCAGCGCGATCGATCCCATCTGCGAGTCGGGATAACTCGCGCCCCGATCTTCGTTGGTCGCGTACTCCAGCGCAAGCGCCATCGCCAGCCGCGGCTCATACGCCACCACCCGGGCCTCGCTCAAATCCTTCGGTCGTGGCGCGAGCGACACCAGCGCCACATTGCCTCGGAAAATCCCGCCCTTGGGCGACAATGCCGCCGCCGTGAACCCCAGCGAACGAAGCCGCTCCGCCTCCGCATCGGCGACTCCCGCGCCCGCGAGCACGTCGCGCTGCGGCATCACTCGCGCGTTCCAGTGAACCCCAGGCCCGCCCGCGTCGGGTCGCGGCGCATCGGCCTCCACGAAGCAGTCAATGAACCCCGCGTACACATGCGTGCCGCGCAGGTCATGGACCCGCGCTCCCGGCGGCGGCGTCAGGCCCTCCCCCACCGCCGTCACCACGCCGTCGCGGAACACCACCGTCGCGTTGCTGATCGTCTTCTCAGGCGACGCGTGCAATGTCGCGCCCGTCAGCGCGTGCCAGCGCGGCCCGACCTCGCGCACGCCGTTCACCGGCGGATACAGCGGCCCCGTCCCGGTCGTCGGCGACGTCGTCGAGGGCTGGGCCACGCCGATCGTCGGCAGCAGCACCCCCAACACCAGCGCCGACATCACGCCGCGACACCACCCCAGAAACGCACGCCGATCCATGCTCATGGGCGGCGAGTGTACCGACGACACGCCCAACCGGGAGCCAACTCAAACATTCAATTGCGCGCTCGGCTCTCGTTGTCCTCATGCCACATGGCTACTTCCGCTTCTCTTCCCCCGCCAACTCGCGCAACTGTCGCCGGGCCCGCGCGATCCGGGTTTCGATCGTCGTTTCGGGTAAATCCAAAATCTGCCCGATCTGGCGATAACTCAGCCCATGCACCGCCTTGAGCAGCAGCGGCTCGCGATACCCCTCGGGCAGTCTGGCCGCCAGTTCCAGCAGTCGCTCTCCCTCGGCGGTGTCAGTCGGGACGCGCTCCGTCGCCGCCGGTGCGTCTCCGGTCACTTCAATATGCGTGTCCAGCGACCCATGCTGGCGCAACTTGCCCTTGCGCCCTTCGAGTCGTGCCGCGTTGATCGCCACCTGCCGCAGCCATGCCCGGGCCGCCGCCGCGTCGCGCAGTTCGTGCCCATGGGCGATCAGGCTCGCCGCCACCTCCTGCATCAGGTCTTCGACATCCGCCCACTTGGGCTTGTACGCGATGATGATCGCCGCCACCCAGCGGCGGCTGTCTTCCCAAAGCGCGTTGAGGCGGTCCCGATCCATTGCGGGCACATCATGCCGCGCCACGCCCTCCGCCGCACGTTGCCGGGCGGCGTCGTCGAGCAAGAAACTGTCAGCGGTTGATGTGCGCGAGTCGGCCACGTCCGGCTCCGTCGGTCCCTGCCCCACTGATGCGCCGGGCTCCATTTCCCGTCGCCCGGACGGGGAAACTTCCCAGTTTCTTTCAGGGAGGCCCGTCAGCAGCCCAGACGCCGGGCCACCTCATCCCAACTCATTCCGAGAACCCGCACCGTTTTTTCAGGGCGCGTCTGCCCGGCGTGGATCCGCACCTGCGCGGGACGCACTCCCAGCACCTCCGCCAGCAGGGCCTCGACCGCCTTGTTCGCCTTGCCATCCTCGGGCGGTGCCGCCACCCGCACCTTCAATCGTTCGCCCAGCACGCCCGCGACCTCGCTCCGCCGTGCCCCGGGCACGACCTTCAGAAAAACCAGCACGCCCTCGGCGTCGGCGCGGACGGCGGAGTTGAGCGGGGCTTCAGCCATGGCGGAACGACTCGACCATCAACGCCCCCGAGGCGAACGAAGCGTCGCTCAAAGTGACCCGCGGGAAAGAGAACCGCAGGGCTCAACCCTGCGGCCATCGATCACCCAATGCCCGTCACGCTCACGGAACCCGGCGGCGTGCTCACAGATCGTCCGGCAGCACGCCCTTGACCGAGAGTCTCGCCGTCGTCTGTTCATCGCACAGCGGCTTGTTCTCGCGCGGATCGTTCAGCAGATCCTGCAACGACACGTTCTGATAGATTTCGATGAACGCCGCCGCCGCCTGGTCGGCCTTGCGATGCAGCGGGCACAGGTACCCGCCGTGGTTGGGAAGGCCCAGCGGGCATTCCTTGATTCGCTCGACGGGGTCAACGGCATTCACCACGTCAAGCAAGTTGATCTGGTCGGCCGGACGCGCGAGTTTGTACCCGCCGCCCACGCCGCGCCGCCCGTCGATCAGATCGCGGCTCGCGAGCAGCTGCAACACCTTGGCGAGGTAGTTGGCGGGGACTTTCGTCTCCTCCGCGAGGGTGGTCGTCGGCACGAGCTGCGTGGGACGAATCGCGAGACACGCCATGGCTCGGAGGGCATACTCGGCTGTGCGTGAATACATCATCGACTCCGCGCGGGACTGCTCTGTTTCAGTCGTCGGCATCAACGCCGATTCTCAAATCTGAAAAACCAACCCAGCACAGAGATTGCCGGGCTGTTCCAATTCCGGACCTGTCTTGATAATACCCAAACATTTTGAAAAACACAACAGGGTGCGATTTTGAATGAACAAACACCGATCATGCGATCGCCGTGGCATCCCGCTTGCCGATCTCGATCGACGCGACGGCAAAGCGGTCTTCAGCAGGGGCGGGGGCCCACGCGCCAAACACCAGCAGCCGCAGTGAGTTCGCCACCACCAGGAGCGTGCCGCCTTCGTGGGCCAGCACACCAATTCCCAGCGGCACGGGTCGGTCCATGTACGACCCGACCAATGTCGCGATCGCCATCAGCGCGATGATCCCGATCGCGATCGACAGATTCGCCACCACCGTCTGCCGCGCCCGTCGCGCCAACCGAACCGCCCAAGGCACCGCCGTCAGTTCATCCGACAACAGCACGATGTCCGCCGACTCCAGCGCCGCATCTGATCCGATCGACCCGATCGCGATTCCCAAATCCGCCGCGGCCAGTGCCGGAGCGTCGTTCACGCCATCGCCGATCACCGCCACGCCGCGCGGCATCTTCCCCTTCGCACGCTCGCGCTGTTGGGCCTTCATCTGCGCCACCGCGTTCAGTTTGTCCTGCGGCATCAACTCCGCGTCGAACTGATCCAGCCCGAGTTGCTCCGCCACCCGCGCCGCCGTGAACCGATTGTCCCCCGTCAACATCCGCACCGGGCGCACACCCAGCGCGTGCAACTCCGTCACCAGCGTGTGCGCGCCCGGCCGGACCGCATCCACCAGCACAATGACCGCGGCTTGGCCGGCGTCGGGGGCGATCGCGTTGTCACTCCCCTCGCGTGCCACAACGACGCCGATCTGCCCGCGCTGTTGAATCCCCTCGAGGGTCTGACGCACATGGTTCTTCAGGCACTGCGGCGTTGCGGGCTCGACATGCTTCATGCTCCCCAGCCGCACCTCGCGGGACACGCCCGCGATCGCCTGCACACCGCTCAGCCCGCGCCCCGCGGTGTGATCCACCCGATCGAGCGTCGCGGGGGCGATGCCCTGCTTCGTGGCGGCGTCTTTGATCGCCGTGGCGATCGGGTGCGTCGAGTCGGCCTCCAGAGCCGCCGCCACCGCCAGAAGTTCATTCCCGTCCGACCACGCCGCGGGGATGATCCGCTCCATCCGCGGCTTGCCGAACGTGAGCGTGCCCGTCTTGTCAAAGCACACCGCGCCGATGTTCGCCAGTCGCTGGATCGCCTGGCCGCCCTTGAAGAGCACGCCCGCGCGGGCCCCGCGCGCGATCGCCGCCAGCGTCGCCGTCGGCGTCGCGATCACCAGCGCGCAAGGCGAAGCCACGATCAGCACGGTGATCGCCGTCATGGCCGAGGAATCCAGGGTGCGCCCGAGCACCACCCACCACACCAGGAAGACAACCGCCGAGAGCCCGATCACGCCCAGCGCGTACGGCTCGCTGAATCGGTCGATGGCCCGCTGCACGGGCTCTCGCTGCTCGCGGGCCTGCGTCACCAGTGCGAGGACACGCTGCAGGCTCGATTCGCTGGCGGCCTTGCTCACCGTCGCTTCGAGCGTGTCGTCGCTGTTGATCGTGCCGGCGTAAATCTCATCCCCCACATCCACCGCTCGCGGGATCGACTCGCCCGTGATCGCGCTCTGGTCGAGTGATGAACGCCCCTGCACCACAATGGCGTCCGTCGGCACGCGTTGGCCTGGCCGCACCTTGATCCGCTCGCCCACCTTCAGGTCCGCGGGCTCGACGTCGAGCCATTCGCCGTCACGCAGGACCAGCGCCTCCGTCGGCATCAGCGCGTGCAGGGCTTCCACCTCGCGCTGCGTGCGCTGCATCGCGAGTTCTTCGAGCGCGCCCGCGAGTACGAACAGGAACAGCAGCAGCGCGCCCTCACCGGGATGCCCGATGACCGCCGCCACCACGGCCCCCACCACCATCAGCACATCGATATCGACCTTGCGTTCCGCCAGCGCGAGCCAGGCGGCCCGCACGCCGTGGACGAGCCCAATTCCAAGGCTGATCCACTGGAGCACCTCCGCTGCGGCGTTCTGCTCCGCCATCCAGCACAACAACGCCGCCAGCAGCAGCACGCCCGCGAGAATCGACGACCAGAGTTCGCCGTGCGTTGAATAGACGCGTTCGATCAGCGTCCGCGCGCCGGCACGGTCACGCCCGCCATCCTTCGCGGCGCTCAATTTGTCCGTCCCGGAATCCATACACCCAACGCTATGGGCTCCTCACGCTCGGTTCGACTGAGAAGGTGTCTCAGTTGGTCGCACGCTCTACCGCCCCGGCGTCGCGAGAGCAGCCTTTCCCATCGGCATCTCGAACCGATCGCGGGTGGTGCAATACGCCATGCCGCCCATGCGTCCGATCGCGTCGAGCGCGGCCGGATCCACGTGCAACCGCTCGTTCACCACGCCGTCGCCCGCATGAACATGAACGACTTCGCCGATCACGATGTTCCCGCCGCCGGGCTGGCCCGGATTGGTTCGGACCACCTGCAGCGTGCGGCATTCGAACGACACCCGGGCCTCCGCAAGCCGCGGCGGCCTCACGACCGCGCTGGCCGCCGTCGTCAACCCCGCGAAGGCAAACTCGGACTCGCCAAACGCCAGTGGTTCGGCGCACGCCGCCATCTGCCGCGCGTACGCCGCGCTCACGGTGTTCACGACAAACTCACCCAGCCCGCCGTCGGCCGCCAACTTGCAGTTGCGGAGCGTGTCCTTCTCCGTGCCTTCCGGCGTGTTCGCGGGGCAGAAGAGCAGGGTCATCGGATTGCTCCCCACGCCCGCGAAGAACGAGAACGGCGCGATGTTCGCCCGGCCCTGGGCGTCGCACGTTGACACGAACGCGATCGGCCGCGGCACGATCGCCCCGATCATCAACTTGTACCGATCCTGCTGCGACAACTCCGCGGGATTGAACTCCATGGCGCGTTCTCCGTGACCAAAGCGTATTGCCCCGCAACCACGACGCTCCGTCGTGGTACGCTGGATGTGTCACGCCCCGGAGCCCGCCGCGCTTGCCCATCTCCGAACGCGAACTTCGCCGCATCAACGCCTCTCGCGACTCGAGCGTCATCTATGACGACACCGAGTGCCGCAAGTGCTCCTACAACCTCAAAGGCCTCAAACGTGGCACCAAATGCCCCGAGTGCGGCGAGCCCATCACCCGCATCTCCGATCGCTCCATCGCCGGCGCGTTCCTGGTCACCGCCTCGCGCTGGTATCTGTATCAGATTGCGATCGCGGCGTGCGTCATGTTCGCCGCCGCCGCCGTCGGCCCATTCTCGATCTCCATCCTCTCCTCCATCGCCGGCGAATCACCCGCGTCGGCGTACGCGCTGGTTGTCGCCGTGCTCTGGTGGCTCGGTGTGTGGTTCTGCACCGCCCGCCGACACCCCGGCGAGGGCGAGAGGGTGCCGCCGCGCGAAGACCTTGCGGTCGTGATCCTCGCCCGCGCCACGCAGATCGCGTGGCCGCTCGCCGCGGGAGTCTGGATCATGGCCCTCCAGTTTCGCGGGGCGATCCCCAATCCGCCCGCGCTGCTCGCCCTCCTCGTTGGCGTCGGCTATCTCTGCGGCGTGTTCGTCGGCCTGCGCCTGGCCCGCATCGCCGAGGCCGCCGCGGACGACGATCTGGGTCGCGTGCTTCGTCACGCGTGGGTGCTGCTGCTGGTCGCGCCTCTCGCCGCCGGGCTCGTCGCGATTCTCGCGACCATCCTCCGCATCTTCGTCACGATTCCCGTCGACCTCGTGATCGCGCTGTGCATCGCCACGGTCTTCTCGACGGCGGCGTATCTGCTCTGGCGCGTCGCGTCGCTCTTGGTCTGGGCCGTGCGCATCTCGCGCGAGCGCGAGGCTCGCGACGCCCGCATGATCCAGCGCTCGCTCAAGGGCCCCGACCCCGGCGGGCCGCGCCTCTGCCCCCACTGCGGCGAGAACGTCTCCGCCGTCCTCCGCACCATGCGCTGCCCGCGCTGCGGCAAGATGACGGCATGACGCGACGGCCACCCCCGACGATGGCACGCCTTCCACGCCGCGCCTGGATCGAAACTCGACCGTTCTCCCTCGATCGCTGCCTCGAGCCCGATCCGGATCGCACTGGCGAAGCCTCGAACTGTGGGTTCCCGGACTCCACAACCCGAGTCGGCACACGAAGTTCGTTGCGATCTGCTTCAAATCGCTCTGGCGATTCGCGCCGGCGCGGGTAGATTTGACCTGTGAGCCTCGGCATTCAGAGGTCGTGTGCTGTCATTTGGGCGTGCGCTGTCGCGTGCGCGTCATGGTGCCCTGCCCAGACCACGCTGCTGCCCGACCTGATCGCGCGTCAGGCCGACCTGCTCGATCGCGTGCAACAGACCGTCGGCACGCCACCGAATGTCACGACACTGCTCCGCGTCTCCAACAGCGGCGTGAATCTCGGACCTGGCACGATGCAGATCGAGGGGCTCACGCCCGCCAATCCCGACGGCTCGCAGGATGTCATTCAACGCATCTACCGCGACGACGGCAGCAACTTCACTCGCCTCGCGGGTCGCTTCACCTATCACGCCGGGCACCGGCACTTTCACCTTGATAACTGGGCCGTCTTCCGCATCCGCGAGGTGCTGCCCGACGACGCGGTCGGCGCGGTGCTGCGATCGGGGCGCAAGGCCTCGTACTGCCTGCTCGACTCGGCGGCATACGACCTGACGTTGCCCAATGCGAGACAGACGCCGGCCTTCCTCACCTGCAACACGATGCTGCAAGGCATCAGCGTCGGATGGATGGACACCTACGGCAAGAACCTGCCGGGGCAAGACATCGACATCACCGGTCTGCCCGACGGCACCTACTGGCTGGAAACCGAGATCGACCCCGACAATGTGCTGCTGGAAAAGGACGAGACGAACAACACCGCGCGGGTGAAGGTGACGATCGCGAACGCGGTCGGCACGCGCGTGCCCCCCGATGCGTACGAGCCCAACGACACGCCGACGACGGTGAAGTCGATGCCGATCCAAACGCTGAACTCGGCGAATCTCGGGCCGTGTGCGCCGACGCGGACGGTGGACACGCTGACGATCGACAGCGCGACGGACACGGACGTGTTCCGGTTCTACTGCGCCGGCACGGGCACGAGCGACCAGAGCGTGCGCATCGAGTTCATCCACTCCTCAGGCGATCTCAACCTCCAACTGCTCGATGATGAGGGCAATGTGCTCGCAAACTCCAGCGGCCTTGGGAACATCGAGAGCATCTCGCTCGCGGGCAGGCCGCGCGGGTGGTACATGGCCCGCGTCGTCGGTTTCGCCGGCGCGCGAAACCCGTACTACAGGTTGATCGTCGATCCGCCGAGCGGTGACTCGACCGGCAGCCAGCCGACGGTTCGCGTGACCTCACCCGGGCCGGGCGACCACGCGTACGTCCACGGCATCGACGCGGTGCTGCTGACCTGGGAGTCGAGCGACGCGGACAACGATCCGACGTGGGTCACCCTGTGGTTCAACAGCGTGCCGGAACTGGATGGACGCGAAATCACCACCGAGACACTGCGCTTGCTGCCGGGCGAGCAGGGCTTTGGCGTGCTGAACTCGGCGCACATTCCGCCGGGCACATGGTGGGTCTACGCCCAGATCACCGACGGCGGCAGCGTGACCGGCGCGTGGTCCCAAGGGACGATCACGCTGATGGAAGAGCATTGCCACGCGGATCTGAATCACGACGGCGTGGTTGACCTGCGCGATCTTGACGTGTTCCTTGCGGCGTTCGCCGAGGGCAACCCGAGCGCCGACATCAACGAGGACGACTTCCTCTCGTTCGAGGACTTCGATCACTTCATCGAGCACCTGGAAAGCGGGTGCTGAGTCGGGGGGCACGATCACCGCCGGGTTTGACGCTGTCGTCGCGGGGCTTGCGGTTGCTCCGTCCAAAAGCCCGATCCCGAGCCCAAACACGCCCCCAGTCCAGTTCCAAACACCCGGTTCAGTTCGCGAGAACTTGGGGCCACGCCCCGGTTTTTGCTTGAAGCGGCGGGTCAGTGCCTCTATCTTGCTGGCGTGAAGACCTTTACACGGGTCATTTCGGGGAACTGCTTAGTCATCTGAACACGCCAGGGGCGCGTGCGCCTTTGGCGTCTGGCCTGCCCGGACCCTTCGCGGGGTGCCGGGCTTGGTTGTTCTCTGTTCCGCGGGGGTCGCGCCCGGCGAAATGGAGACCGATGACGGATTTCGGGTGTGAGTCGGCCGTCCATGTGTTTGACGGCTGGCCCGGACGACAGAAGAGAGATTCGCCGGCGGCGGTTGGAGAGCCCCGCTGGAGAAGAGAGGGATGTGTCGTGTTGATGGTGCTTTCGGTTGCATTGGCCGCGGCGCAGGCCGCCGCTGGTGGGTCGGCGATCGCGGACGCCACGCACGCGCTTCCGTCGGAGGCGATCGTCGCGCGGTTTGGTGTGGCTGCGTCGGGCGTGTCGGGCGATGCGGTGGCGTTTGCGTGGCATGACAGCCGCGGGTTTGATGAGATCAACACCGATGCCCGCGCGATCGCGGACGCGAAAGTCGAGACGCTGATCGGTTCGATGGCGTTCCCGGCGTTCTCGGGTGCGGTGCGCGAGATTTTCATTCCCTCGCCGGGGTCGATCGCGCTCCTGGGTCTCGGCTCGCTGGCGATGGGTCGGCGTCGCGGCGTGATGCGCTGAAGTGGTGATCACAGTCGCGGAAGACTTGCCGCGGGAACGCGGCGCGTGGTCGTGCGCGGCCACATTCGTCGTGGGCTCGTGTTTCACAGAGCCACCCCGCGACACGGGGGTGCAACGACCACAATCTCGGCCTCGACCGCTTCGCGTTCAGCGATCCGGACGCGCCGCAGCGCGCCGAGTCCGCGACGGGCGACGATAGAGGCATCCAAGAGCGGTTGGGGCCCGGTCCCGCCGCTGCCAGGGACCGGCGATACGATGCGCTCCGAAGAGATCGCACGCCACGCCTTGAAGGACCGCCATGACCACGCTGCCGAGCAACGCCTCCAAGACCCGACGCAACATCGCCGACATCGGCCCCGCCGAGCGGGTGTCGGGCGCGTTCAGCATCATGAACGCGCAGATCGGCAAGACGCGGACGGACAAGCCGTACCTGCGCTGCATCCTGCGTGACAAGACCGGCGAGATGCCCGGACGCATGTGGTCCGTGGAGGAATCACTGCTGAGCCGCATGCCCAGCGAGGGATTCGTCTATATCGAAGGCGAGACGCAGGCGTATCAGGGTGAGATGCAATGCATCATTCATGTGCTCGACCCGATCGAGCCCACGCCCGAGCAGATGATCGAGTTGCTCCCCTCGTCCAAACGCGACCCGGCGGAGATGTTCGCCGAACTCGCCGGCGTGCTCGCCACGATCAAGCACCCGGCGATCAAGGCACTGGCCGATCTCTATCTCGCCGACGAGCACCTCATGGACGCGATGCGGCGTTGCCCCGCGGCCAAGTCGATGCACCACGCCTACCTCGGCGGGTTGCTCGAGCACACGCTCACGCTGTGCCGCCTCGCCGATGCGGTCTGCCCGTTCTATCCCAAGATCAGCAGAGACCTGGTGATCATGGGTCTGTTCCTGCACGATCTGGGCAAGACGCGCGAGATCAAGTTCGACACCGGCTTCAGTTACACCGATCGCGGCGAACTCATCGGGCACATCGTCGAAGGCGCGATCATGCTGCACGACAAGGCCCAGACGCTGATGCGCGAGCAGGGCATCCGCCTGCCCGCGGGCGCGCTGACGGTGCTGCAGCACATCATCCTCAGCCACCACGGCGAGCCGGAGTTCGGGGCCGCCAAGTTCCCCAGCACGCCCGAGGCGATCCTCGTCAGCATGCTCGACAACCTCGACGCCAAGACGGTCATGTCGCTGGCGGTCGCGCGGCCGGATCGCACCGCGAGCGTCAATCTGCAGGGCAACTTCACCGATCGCCAGTGGGCGCTCAACAACACGAAACTCTTCCGGCCAGATCCGCTTGCGTGACTCGCGAGAAATGGCCAAATGAGGGAAAGGCACGCAACCTTTTCCGATGCCTGATGCCTTCCCATGTCTGACGACGACCACGCCATCCAGGTGAACTTCGCGCGGCCAATGCCGCTGTTTCCGCTGGATTCGGCGGTGCTGCTCCCGCAGCAGGTCTTGCCGCTGCACATCTTCGAGCCGCGCTATCGACAGATGGTCGAACACGCGATCGACGCCTCGGGACAGATCGCGATGGCCGTGTTTGATGGTGATTCGTGGAAGCAGCAGTACCACGGCAAGCCGCGTCTGCGCCCGGCGGTTTGCCTGGGGCAGATCGTCCAGCATGAGCGATTGCACGACGGACGCTTCAACATCCTGCTGCAGGGCGTGTGCCGGGCCCGAATCCTGAAAGAACTGCCCGCCGAGGGCGAGCGGCTGTATCGGCTCGCGCTGCTCGAGCCCGTCGGCGTCGAGCAGGTGCCCGATGAGGCGGCACTGGCCGTCACGCGCCAGCGACTGGAACGATTGCTGAGCGAGGGCGAACTCACACGGATGGCCGCCGCCGAACCCATCCTCAAGTATGTTCAGGATGAGAGCATCCCAACGCTTGCGCTGCTGGAGTTGCTTTCATTCGCCGTCGTGAGCGATGCCAAGACGCGCTATCGCCTGCTCGCCGAGGGCGACATCGCGACGCGCGCGGAACTGGTCGAGGACGAGTTGCGGCGTCTGCGCGTGCTGATCCGGCGCGCGGCGCTCCAGCGACCTCAGGACTGGCCCAAGGGATGCAGTTGGAACTGACGCGGCCCGAGTTGTGGCCGCGCCGACACGAACATCGGCACCCGATCTCAAACGCCTCGACGAACGCATCAAAGTCGGTGAAGTCGGTGAAGCCGTCGTTATTAAAGTCCGCCGGGCATGTGTTGGGCACCCGCAGCGTCAACGCCGCAGCATCGGAGATCACGGTGATGCAACCTGTGGCGACGCAGTCGTAGGTGTCGGCCCCGAAACGGCCAAACGCGCTGATGGAAAGCGTGGGGGCGTTCACACCCGAATAGCGCTCGTTGTTGACCAGAGCAGTGCCATTCCGCCGCCACTGGAGGCTTGCGCCCGAAAGCGGATGGACCGAGACGGTCATTGTCAGATCGCTGTCGGCCGCAAACGTACCGCCGACGGGCTGGGTGAGAAACTGCGGCGCGGCCTGGCCGATGTTCAAGTATGACGAGACGCTGGCACCCGTGAAATTTGCGACCGCGACATCGGGCCTGCCATCGTTGTCCAAGTCGCCGCTCGCAGCGCCAGCTGGGCTCGCACCAGCTGCCAGAACCGGGCCCGGTGTGAACGCGCCCGTGCCCGTGCCTTCGAAGATGCCGAGTTGGTTGGTGTTGCCCAATGGCACGGCGAGATCGAGATTGCCATCGAAATTGAAGTCTGCGGCCGCAAGGGTCCATCCGCTGCCGACGTCTCCTACCGCGAGCGTGGTTGGAGCCTGAAACGTGCCGTCGCCGTTGCCCAAGGCAATGAAAACCTGATCGAGACTCTGGTTGAGAAGAAGCACATCAAGTTTCGCATCGTTGTTGATGTCGACCAAGAGCGATCCGACACCGCCGACACCGCCGACCCCGCTGATCAGCGTCGCCGCGGCGAGCGTTGCCATCGCCGTTGAAGTCTCCGACCGCGATCGACCGTGCGCCACCGCTGGCGGCGGACGTCGTGGCGACACCAAACGAGAGAGCGCACTGGGCGTGGGCCGCGCCCGCAACGCTCGCCAACACCAGAATCGCGACGAGATGCGCGTGATTGGGTTGACGAGCGAACACCCCAACGCGAGCAAGATAACGAATCAGCATGGCAACCCTCCCCCAAAACCACACATCCCAGAAGCGGTGCGTACACCGCTCCCGGAACCACCCATCGAACCGGCTTTTTCGCGAGAGCGAACGTCCCGTTCACGACGAAGTGGTCAACCCACACGGGAGGCGCGCACAACGCAAGTGAGTTCACGTTCAAATGCCGTGCGCTTTACTCAGCATCGCACGCCGATGTATTCACGCGTTGCGGACCGCCGCGCAACCGCTCTTCCCGCCGTTGAAGGCGACAGAAGCACGACGCCTCTGTGCCTAGGGCCGACCGCAATCTTGATGGACCAGCGATCACCGCGCGGCTCGCATGTTCCACCTGCGGGAGCCACCGCGGCGTCCGCTCTTATCGGACTTTGGCCAAAACCCGGCGTTCAAGAAACTTCTGCCATTGGACCGAGAGCATCACCACCTCCGCGTCCTCGGACCTCAGCGCTGTCAGTTTGGGGAAGCCAGTCCGATCGCGCGGGGCGTTGGGCGCGGGCTCGGCACGTCTGCCGCATCCAGAGCGCAAGAAGAGCCGATGTTGCGGGGCCATGGACCAGACCCACCCGACGCAGCACGGCACGGACAGTCTCTCCCCGAATGAGGGTAACGCCATGCCCATGCTGAAGCTCCACTCCGCCACCCGCAGCCCCGATGCCGACCGTTCGACCTTCCCCTCGCTCCGCCTCCGGCGCAGCGAGGACGCGGCCGACGCACCAGCCAACGCCCCAGTGAGTCGCATCGGCCGCTGGTCTCCCATCCAAGGCCCGCGTGAGGGGGGCCCGCGTGAGGGGCTCGACTCGGTGGCAAACGTCGAGTCCGCGCTGGAAGATGTCGAGGCCCGGATGCGCAACCTGCGCGAACTCCTCGGACGCGACGCCTTTGGCGGCAACGATGACGATCCCCGGGCCGCCTGACTACTCGCCTCCAGTCCCGTATCCCGTTCCCAACCCGCGCCCTCGTCGCGGGTTGTTTGTTTCGCGATCGCCACGAGGCATCGCCAGCGAAGGCGTTCCGCGACTGCCGCCTTGTGTCGGTCTCGTCAGGACGTCGGCGCGGTCGTGGCACCTGCCGCGTGCGAGATCGTTTCCCACGCTCGCTCCACATGCTCGCGCCGGGTGAGCGACGCGCCGATCGCGAGGCGCAGGGCCACATGCGAGCCCACGATCTCGGTGTCGTCGTCAAACGTCGGCAGCACCGTGTGCGTGAAGTACATCTGACCGGCGCGATTGATGCGATCCATGAACTGCTTGTTGAACGCGTCGACGTCGGCGGCGGATGCGCGCGCACCGCCGCGGAGCCGGAAGCAGACGAGGTTCATGGTGCGCGGGGCGAGAAGTTCGAATCGCGCGTCGGCGACGATCTGGGCTTCGAGCCATGCCGCGAGCGCGACATGCTCGCGGACAGAGTGGCGCAGTGTGTCAAGCCCGAAGCGGCGGAGAACGAACCAGAGTTTGAGAGCGCGGAAGCGGCGGCCCAGGGGCACCTGCCAATCGCGATAGTCGATGACGCTGCCCGCGTCGCTCTGGGCGTTGCGCAGATACTCGGGCGTGATCGAGAGCGCCGCGATAAGTGAGCGGCGATCGCTGGTCCAGAAGCAATCGCAATCGAAGTTGGTGAGCAGCCACTTGTGCGGATTGAAGCAGATAGAGTCGCAGCGGTTGATGCCGCGGTTGTCGACGCCGATGTGCAACGCCGCACGGAACTCGGGACAGATCGCCATCGCGCCCGCGTGAGCGGTATCGACATGCAGCCAGCCGGTGCGGGACGAGGCATCGCCGAAGAAACCGACACGATCGGCGGCGTCGGCGATCGCATCAAGATCGTCGATCGCGGTGCAACCCGTGGTGCCGAGCGTGGCGGCGATGAAGCACGGCACGCGCCCGGCGGCGAGGTCCTCGCGCATCCATCGCTCCAGCACGTCGGCGCGCATGCGAAAGGCACGATCCACCGGCACCAGACGCACATGCACGCGATCGTCGGCGTCGTCGGCGATGCCCGCGATCATCGCCGCCTTCACCACCGAGGAATGGGCCTGCTGCGAGGCGTAGACGACGAACTCAGGGCGTGAGACGGTTCCGCCCTTGGCCGCGGCATTCGCTTTCATCGCGCGACGAATGCGATCGCGGGCGGCGACCATGGCGACAAGCGTCGCTTCGCTCGCGGTGCCCTGGATGACGCCGCCGGAATTGTTCGTGGGAGTTGGCGCGGCGGCGAAACGCGGCGGCAAGCCGATCGCGTCGCCGAGCCACTGCATCACGCGGGTTTCGATCTCGGTGGCGGCGGGGCTGGTGGCCCAGAGCATGCCGTTGACGCCCAGTCCCGCGCTGAGCAGTTCACCGATCACACCGGGCGTGGAGATGTTCGCCGGAAAGAACGCGTAAAAGTGCGGCGACTGCCAGTGCGTCAGGCCCGGCATCACCACGCGATCAAGATCGGCGAGAATTGTGGACCAGTCTTCGCCGCGCTCGGGCGCGTGCGCGGGGAGCAGTGCGGCGATGTCGCCGGGAGACACGCGCGAGAGCACTGGCAGGTCTTTCGACGAATGCGTAAGTCGCGACCAATAGGCGGCGAGCAGTTCAAGGGCTTCGCCGCCGATGTCTTTGAGTTCGCGCGGGTCCAGCGGGGACGGTTGGTCGGGCATGACCCAAAGCGTAACCGTCGAGTGTCGGTTCAGCGGGCGGCGACGCGCGTCCAGTCCATAAACCAGTTCTCTTCCCAGGTCTTGCCGTCGTCCCACGACACGGCCTGCCACCAGCGGCACGAGTTGGGTGTGATGCGATCCCAGACGCCTTTGATCTTGATGGGCTTTTCGCCGTCCTTGTCGTCGGCGGTGAATGTGCCGACGCCGTTCTCGAACGCGCCGGTCTGGCCCGGCGTGGTGAGCACGCCGCTCTTGGCGTTCACCCAGAAGTCATTCCAGACTTTCTTCTGCACGTCGAGCAGTCGCAGGCCCATACCGGAGAAGTTGCGCGCCGGGATGCGAAGTTCTTCGACGCTGCCGACACCGCCGAGGATGGTCCAGCAGGTCGCCTCGCCCTCAAACTCTTCCCACTCGCTGCCGTGGGGCGTTTTGAGTTTGCGATGCTTGATCTTCCATTCGCCGGCGAGGAAATCAAAGTCGCCCGGCTTGCCCTCGACGTTCGTGCCCATCGCCCATGCTCCAAGTTCTGTGGCCGCCGCGCGTGCCGCGGCAGCGGCGATCAGCAAGCTCACACCCGCACCAATGCCCGCGTGCAACGCCGCGCGCCGATCTATCTCTGATGTGTGTGTGCCCACACGATGACCCCTTTGCAATCCGCGTGAACACCCGTACGCCCGACGCGAGATATGGTTGCAGGCAATTGTCGGAAACGCCCGAGCAGTGACTGTTAAATATCTGCTCGCTCGCTCAGCCGCGTGCGGGTGAGCGATCGCACGATCATCCTCGAAGGCTCGGATGATCGTGGTACTTTTTGGATGTTGCTGTCTGCTCGCGCGTGGAGTGGTCGCGAGACGGGTGCAGTACTCGGCGATGGCGCGGAGCGCGTCATGGCCGGCGGACATCAGTTCGCGAGGGTCGAGGGGAGAGATGCGTTGCCGTGGATCTGTCATGGCCAAAGGAGCCGATACTCAAGAGAGATACTCAAAGCCCGAGTTCCGCCCGAAGCGACTCGACAAATCGAGCGTGCTCTTTCGACGCGGGATCGGTGATCGCGCCGAGTTGGAAGAACTCGGTGGTTTGCGGAGATGCCCGTCGGGCGTCGGCTGGCTTCACCGGCGCGTTGAGCAACGTCCAGAACTTGGTAAACCCGCGATCACGAGCCTTGAGATGACTCTTCTCCGCTTCCCCGAGTCGGTTGTGGATGTTCGAGACGTCGGTGCCGCCTTTGATTTCAATCGAAACGATCGGACGTTCACTCTGCTTGAGTTCCTCGATGATCGCGACATCGGGATCATTCGCGAACTCGACACGCACATGCCTGCCCGCGCGATTTCGAATGCGTAGCGACGAGGGTTCGGCCGTAACGATCGAGGCTCCCGCGACTTCTTTGATGAGCCACAAGACGCGTTTCGTCGCGCCCTGACCGATTCGGTTGTTCTTCCCGCCGCGAAGTTGCGGGCCAAGCGTCAGAATCTGAAGGTCTTGAACCAGGCGAGGACCAATGCCCGACACGCTCGCCGCAAGCGACGCGGCCGCGCCGCAAAGAGCCCGACTCATGATCTCCAAATCGTGGCTCGAAAGCGGACCCAGCAATCCATCGTCTTCCATTCGCCGATACGCGGCGCGGTCGGATTTGAAGAACTCCTTCTGCGAGTATCCGAGCAGAAGCCTGTAGTAACCAAGCAATCGCGGGGACGATGCAAGAAGACACGGAACAGCAAAGATCACTTCGCCCCGTACGCCGCGGGAGGCGAGTTCGCGGAGTGATTGCTTTGGCGCGAACCGTCCGAGCTCCCGATCAATCCGTTCCAAGTCTGCGCCGCTCACCGCGACTTCGAGCGCCTCGACGAGCATTAACGTTCGCACTTCGGCAAGCCGACTCGCGAATGCGATCTGCAAATCGGGAGAAGGGAGAACGATGCTCGTGCGGGTGATTGCGCCCACGATCAGTCCTTCCAGCCGAGCCGTCGCTCCGCGATGGCGGCATACTCCGGGTTGAGTTCAATGCCGCAAAAACCACAACCCATCTTTGAAGCGACCACGCCAACGGTGCCCGAGCCGAAGAACGGATCGAGCACTCGATCACCGGGCTTCGCGCTCGCGGCGATGCAAGGCTCAATCAGTGCGGGCGGAAACGTGGCGAAATGCGCCTCGGGAAACGGCTCGGTGTTGATTGACCAAACCGAGCGGCGATTTCTTCGCGAGCGACCATCGTCCGTTGTCTCGCGGACGCGTTCGTGGTCATAAAAATAGTCCTCCGACTTCGAGAGTAGAAACACATACTCGTGGGATCGGGTCGGGCGGTCCTTCACAGATTCGGGCTGACAGTTGGGCTTGTGCCAGATGATGTCCGCGCGCAGATACCAGCCGTCAGACTGCAATGCGAACGCCAGTCGCCACGGCACGCCGACAAGGTCCTTGGGCTTTAGCCCATAGGGAGTCGGCGGACGGTACGTCATGGCGCGGGCAGGATTCTTCTTGTCTGAGTCGCGCCAGCGACGGTTTCCGCTGGTGTAGGAATCCCCGACATTGAGCCACAGCGTGCCATCGTCTGAGAGTGCGTCGCGTACGCCTCGAAAAACGCGGACCAAATGCGTCACATAGTCGTCAACGCTCGTTTCCGCACCAATCTGGCCGGCAACGCCGTAGTCTCTCAATCCCCAGTACGGCGGACTGGTCACGCAAGAACGAAACGAACCGCGAGCTAGTGTCGGCAGAATTGACGCTGCATCGCCGATGAGCAGTTCGCAGTTGGGCGCCTTTTCGTCAAAGAGCCGCAGCGAGGATCGCCGCCCTCGCGATCGCGGTGCGGTTGCTTTGAGCGTCGGCAGTTGGTGAGGCGTCGCCGTCATTTGCAGCATCGTACCCGGAACAACGCCGCTCGATCAGATCAAACGTGGCAGCCTTATCCCCCCATCGCCTCCAACATCAACATCGCCTTGCCCATGTCGGCCGGGCTCATGGCTCGCAAACGCGGAACAGGAATCATTGGAAGCGGGCTCCATGAGTGAGCAATACATCATCGCGATTCATCTGATCCACTGCCGTGTGGGCGTGCTTGAGCAGCAATCTCGCAGATTGTGTCAAGTACACGATAACATGGCCCACATTCCGTTGACACAGATTTCTCAGCCATGCCGTTGAGCCTCGAGCCTCGGATGAGTCGTGGCACAAAGGCAATGGTCGTGCGCGGGGTCGCCACGGCACTGATGTGCTCGGGGACTCGGACAGCGGTGGCATGGGTGGGGCATGGTCCACCACCAGAAAAACAAACACGGAGCGACGCGGGGTCGCTCCGTGGGGCGTGTGTCTTGGCGTGCGGCCGGGCGGTTTACTGCTGCTCGGATTTGCCGATCTGCCACTCTTCGAGTTCGATCGGGGCCTGGCGGCCGAAGATGGTGACGAGGACGCGGACGAGGCCCTTCTCGGGGAGGAGTTCGTCGACGGTGCCTTCGTAGTTCTGGAAGGGGCCTTCCTTGATGACGACGTGCTCGCCCTTCTCGAAGACCATCTTGATGTTGGGCAGTTCCTCGGGCTTCTTGGAGTCACGGAGCATCTTCTCGATCTCGTGCTCCTTCATCGGGGTCGGGCGGCCGGCGGTGCCGACGAAGTCACCCACGCCGGTCGTCTCCTTGATGAGGAAGAAGACGTCCTGGGGGATGCGGCCGTCGGGCTCGAGCTTCATCTCAACAAAGACGTAGCCTGGATAGAGCTTGGTCTCGGTGATTTTCTGCTTGCCGGCCTTGATGGTCTTGGTCTTCTCGGTGGGGACGAGGATGCGGCCAACGAGGTGGGTCATGGCCTCGATCTGCACCTTGCGGAGCAGCGTCTCGCGTACGCCCGACTCCTTGTTGGAGGCGACGCGGAGCACGAACCAGTCCATGCCCAGTTGACGCATGGGCTCGTCGGCGGCGATCAGTCCCGCTTTGCCTTCTTCGCTTGCTGCGACCATCGGACGATACTCCCAATCGAGGGCGGCGGGACGGGCGAGGCCGTCACTGCACCGCGATGCAAACCTGATTCAATCCGCTCGACCACTCACACGCAGCCCCATCCGCCCCGGGCCCGCCGCGGACAGCGGCTCACCGCTGCAAGACACCGATCGCCGTGAAGAACGCCTGAAGCCCGATGTCGCACACGAAGATGAGCAGGGAGATGAGGAACGTCGCGCCGATGACCACCCACGTGGAGCCCATGATCTCGCGCCGGGTGGACCAGTTGACCTTCTTCATTTCGCCGTCGGTGGAGACGAGGAAGTCGACGCTGGGCGGGCGGAGCCCGACCATCCAGTAGATGAGGATCGCGCCGATGATGAGGACGAGGATCGCCGCCCCGGCCTGCACATAGACGCGCTGGACGACTGGCGTGCCGGTGACGCTCGTGACGGAGACGAGCGAGGTGCCAGAGGCGAAACTCTCGGTGCTCGCCGCGGCGGTGCCGATGAGATTCGCGTCTTGGATCACTCGCTCGGCGTTCATCGTCGGCGGCTCGATCGTGATCGTCGAACTGGCGGTGAAGGTCTCGACCCCGACGACCATGGCGGAGCCGATGGGCTGGGCCTTGCCCTCTTTGTTGAACTGATTGCTGTAGAACGTGAGGGTGGCACCAGCCTTGGCGACGTCATCCTTGATGACCTGCTGCACGCCGACCGTGTAGAACTTGTTGGGCAGGCTGATGAGTCCGACCTGCTGCCAGAGCCAGCCGGCGAAGGCGGCGATGAGCAGTGCCGAGGCGACGGCGGTCATGACGCGGACCCAGTAGCCCTGGCCGGGCTTGTAGAGCCCGCCGTGGTCGTCGTTTGAAACACGCCGGGAGGGAATCGAACCCGCAACCTGCGGATTTGGAATCCGCTGCTCTGCCAATTGAGCTACCGGCGTAAGACCGTTGCGGCGGCTGGCGTCCGCCGAGTTCTGATCGCGGGACTGACCCGCGGGACCATTGTTTGCTGACGCGCTCGCCACGTGTGAGTCCGATTCGAATGAGGCGTCCGGGGAACCGACCACGCGTCGGCGTGGGGGCCGGGTCGCCCGTCGCGGGAACGGGTGCATCCCGGACCGCGACAAAGCCATCTCCAAGGGGAAGTACGCGAGGTGGGCGACCGACGTTCGATCGGTCGCCGCCGTTGGGCCCGTGCGGGGCGGGCGGCGCGGCTTACTTGCGCTTGACCTTGTGGAGGGTGTGCTTGCGCAGGCGGGGTGAGTACTTCATCATGCCCTCTTTGAGACCTTCGGGCATGCCGCCCTTGGTGTTCACGGAGGTGCGATAGTTCAGGTCGCCCGTTTCGGAGCACTGGAGCCAGAGGTATTCACGGGCCATCGACTTCTTCTTCGCCATGAGACAAACCGCCTTTCGATCTGGACTTTCGGAAAGCCGCGGCGGGGGATTTCGCCCTCGCCGCAGGGTGTTCACTCTTGCTCAGACCTCGGGCTCATTTCTGGTGCCCGATGCCTGTCGCCTCGACTTAGGCGATGATTTCGGAGACGACGCCCGAGCCGATGGTGCGGCCACCTTCGCGGACGGCGAAGCGGAGGCCCTTCTCCATGGCGACGGGCTTGTCACCCAGGTCAACTTCCATTTGGATGTTGTCGCCGGGCATACACATCTCGGCGCCGCCGAGGAGCTTGACGCCGCCGGTCACGTCCGTGGTGCGGAAGTAGAACTGGGGGCGATAGCCGGCGAAGAACGGGGTGGTGCGGCCGCCTTCTTCCTTGGTGAGGACGTAGACCTCAGCCTTGAACTTGGTGTGGGGCTTGATCGAGCCGGGCTTGCAGAGCACCTGGCCGCGCTCGATGTCGTTCTTTTCGACGCCGCGGAGGAGGCAACCGACGTTGTCGCCGGCCATGCCGCTGTCGAGGGTCTTCTGGAACATTTCGACGCCGGTGATGACGGTGGTCTTGTTCTCGGCGCGGAGGCCGACGATCTCGACGGTCTCGCCGACCTTGCACATGCCGCGCTCGATACGACCCGTGGCGACGGTGCCGCGGCCCTTGATCGAGAAGACGTCTTCGACGCTCATGAGGAAGGGCTTGTCGACTTCGCGTGCCGGCTCGGGGATGTAGGAGTCGATGGCGGCGAAGAGCTCATCGATGGGCTTGCAGATGGCGTCGTCGCGCGGGTTCTCGAGGGCGGCCTTGGACTGCCCGCGGATGACCGGGGTGGTGTCGCCGGGGAAGTTGTACTTCTTGAGGAGTTCGCGGACTTCGAGTTCGACGAGGTCGAGGAGTTCGGCGTCGTCAACGAGGTCGACCTTGTTGAGGAAGACGACGATGTAGGGCACGCCGACCTGACGGGCGAGCAGGACGTGCTCGCGGGTCTGGGGCATGGGGCCGTCGGCGGCGGAGACGACGAGGATCGCGCCGTCCATCTGAGCGGCGCCGGTGATCATGTTCTTGACGAAGTCGGCGTGGCCGGGGCAGTCGACGTGTGCGTAGTGGCGCTTCTCGGTCTCGTACTCGGTGTGAGACGAGGCGATGGTGACGGTCTTGTTGGCGTCACGGACGGTGCCGCCCTTGGTGATTTCGGCGTAGGACTTGATCTGACCGCCGAACTTGGCGGCCGAGCGGGCCGAGAGGGCCGCGGTAAGGGTCGACTTGCCGTGGTCGATGTGACCGATGGTGCCGACGTTGACGTGCGGTTTGGTGCGTGCGAATGTGCCCTTGGCCATGACGATGCCTCTCCGAGAACGATCTGGAATCGCGTGTCGAAAGAGAGCGACGCGATCCCAACTGCCTGACGCCGACGCTTCGCGCTCTCCAGTCGAGGCCCAAACCTCGACGAGCCGACGGTCGGAAAAGAAACAACGGACTTGTGCCGACGCCCGACGCCACCTGCGTCGAGAGCCGACTGCGGAACGCCTCTCCCACCCGGGAGGAGACGCTCAAAGCCGCTAGAGGGATTTGAACCCTCGACCTCACCCTTACCAAGGGTGCGCTCTACCACTGAGCTACAGCGGCGAAACTGCGACAGACTGCCGAGAACTGGGCTGAAAAGGCTGTAGAAACTGAAGCGATACGAAGAGCGCGGACGCCGGCGGCCAAACCCGCCGAGGCCAAACGACCGCGCACCCGGAGCCTTGGTCCGGGGTGGTGATGGTAGCGCGGAGCCGCGAGGGGTCAATCGAAGAAGGCCGTCACAGCGGGAAAACTGTACAAAAGCCAAATACATTTTCTCACTTTCGTGATAGACTCGGATGTGCCCGGTCAACACGGAGAAAAGGAGAGGTCATGACACGGTGCGGCGTGACGGCGGGCGCAATCGGCGCGGCGTTTTTGGTTTTCACACTGGCCGCGCTCTCGGCGAACGCCCAAGAGGCCACTCGCTTCTATTTCAAAGAGGCTTTGCCCCTGCGGGTCGACCCGACGCGCGTGGCGGTGCGCGAGGACGGGGCACGGCGCACGCCCGAGGCTCGACGCGTCGCCCTCATCGCCGCAGGGCTCGATGCCGAGAGTGGCAAGGCGTGGGAGAGCGACGGGTGGGTGCTCTACACAGTGAAGCCTGCAGCAGAGGCGGAAGCCGCTCAAGTGGCGGCACTCGATCCGCGTGCCGCGGTGGCGGCGGCCAGCGCGCTGGGCTTCGCCTCGCCGGTTTTTGTCGATGATCGCGGCCAACCGATGTTTGTCACGCCGAGTGTGCTGGTTGGCTTTGATCGCGAACTGGGCGACGCGGCGGTGCGCGAGCGGGCGGCGGAGTTCGGGGCCGTCGCCCCCGGCAATCTCGCCGAGATGCCCGCGACGCTGCGCGTGACGCCGAACACGGGCAATGGCTGGGATGTGCTCGACGCCGCGAACGCGATGGCCCAGCGCGGGGACGTGCTCTTCGCCGAGCCGGACATGGCGTTTCGCGGCACCGCAGCCCTCATCCCCAACGACCCGGGCTTTGAATACTGCTGGGGGCTTCTGAACACGGTCCAGCTCGGCGGCGTCGCAGGCATGGACATGGGGGCGAGCGTCGCGTGGGACACCACGACCGGCGATCCCTCAGTCATTACGGTCGTGCTCGACGTCGGCGTGCAGCAGAACCACCCGGACCTCAACCAGATCGCGGGCAAAGACTTCACGACGACGCCAGGCGTGGACGGCGGGCCGGCAAACTCGTGCGAGAGCCACGGCACGCCGGTCGCGGGCTGCGTCTCGGCCAAGATCAACAACAGCGCCGGTACGGTCGGCGTCGCCCCCGAGACCCGCATCGCGTCGGCCCGACCATTTGTCGGCTCCACCGCGTGCGACGGCAGTTGGTCCACGAACTCGAGTTGGACTGCCAGCGCGCTGGCCTGGGCCCAGAGCATCGGCGCACGCGTCACCAACAACAGCAACATCTACGGCTTCACGTCGGCGACGATTGATCAGAAGTACCTTGAGACGCGCAACGCCGGGCTGGTGCATTTCGCGTGCGCCGGAAACAGCGCGACCTCGTCGCTCGCCTACCCGGCGAGCCTTGTGACGGTGAACGCCGTCGCGTCGCTGTCGCCATGGGGCGTGCGTTCGGGGTTCTCGAACTACGGCAGCGGGCTGGACTTCATTGCGCCGGGCGAGTCGGTACTCTCGACGGATCGCACGGGGCCGATCGGGTACGCGGGCGGCGATGAGGCGTTCGTGCAGGGAACGTCGTTCGCGTCGCCCTATGCCGCGGGCGTCGCCGCCCTTGTGCTCTCGCGCAATCCCATGCTCAACTCGCGCCAAGTAACGCGGATCATGCAGCAGACCGCGCGCGATCTGGGTGCGACGGGATACGACACGGGGTATGGATACGGGCTGGTCCGGGCCGACCTGGCCGTGGCGCGGGCGTGCCTCTCGGACTTCAACGGCGACGGCTTCTTGACGTTCGAGGACTTCGACGCGTTCATCGACGCGTTCAACCGCGGTGTGATCGGCGCGGATTTCAACGCCGACAACCAGATCAACTTCAGCGACTTCGATGCGTTCGTGACGGCGTTCGAACGCGGATGCTGAATCTCGCAACCGCGCCGCCCGAATTGTCTCATCGCGGCATGAACTTGTCGTACATCGCCATCGTCAGTTCGGCGACCTTCGGCCATGTGTATCGCTCGCGCACCAGACGCGCCCCTGCCTGACCCATGCGGGCCGCGAGGTCGGCATCGGAGAGGACCTGCAGCAGCGCCTCGCCGGTGGCCTTGGCGTCGCACGCGACGACGCGCCCCGCGCCGACTTCCTGCACTTCTGGGAAATGGCATTGGTCGCTGATGACCACGGGCGTGCCGCACGCGAGTGACTCGGTCACCGCGACGCTGAAGCCCTCTTGTCGGCTGGGCAGGCAGAACGCGGCCGCATCGACGAAGGCGGCGATCTTGTCGCCGCCGTACACCGGACCAACGACGTGCGTGCGCTCGGTGAGGCCCAGGCGCGCGATCTGCTGGACAAACGGATCGCGGGCGCCGTCGTCGGGGCCGGCGACGACGAGTCGCAGACGCGGCAGCGATTTGCTCGCGATCGCGAAGGCGTCGGCAAGGTAATCGAGTCCCTTTTTGAAGTGGAGGCGACTGAGGAAAAGCACATACGGATCGGCGGCGAGTTCGGGGTGCTTGGCGCGGAACGAGCCGCGGGGCGGGAGCGGTTCGATCTCGCTGAGGAACACGCCGTTGGGGATGACGGCGGTGCGCGGGTTGAGGTTGAGCGGCCCAATGAGGTGCTGTTCGTCGGTGTTGAGGGTGTGAAGGAACGCGGCGTGTCGGATGAGCGAGCCAAAGCCAAGCGCGAGCGCGACCTTTTTCTTCATCGCCCGCTGCGACAAGGACCATGGGTCGAGCATGCCGTGCGGGACAAGCGCGTAGGGAACGCCCGCGCGGCGCGCGACCTTGGCGGCGTGGATCAGCAGCGTGTCCCAGATGCCGTGCAAGTGGAGCGCGCGATGGCCGCGGATGAGCGGGTCGAGAAACGCGCGAACGTCCGAGCCGGTGAAACGGACCAGTCGCCCGGGCGGCGGCAGACCGTGGACGCGCACGCGTTCGAATCCGGGGATGGGCGCGACCGACCGGGCCGTGCGCTCGGCGGCGGCGGGGTCGGCGTAGGCGAGAATGGAGACATCGTGACCGAGCGCGGCCTGGGCGGCGGCGAGGCGCGTGACCACCGCGGGCGGGCCGCCTTGGGCGGGGTCGAGCGATGTGACGACATGCATGATCTTCATCGGGGTGTCCATCGCACCAATCATCGGCGCGCGGCGGAGCCTTGGAATGACAAGGCGTCGGGCGGGTGCCAAAAGACCGACACCGCCCGAGTTGTGCGGGCGGTGCCGGATGCGGAGGATCTGCCTTGCGTCAGCCGCGTAGTGCGACGGGCATCAGTTGTTGGGATTCGTCGGACGGTAGACACGGACTCCGGCGTTGATGCGGGCGGAGTTGTTGTTCACTGGAGCACTGATCCGCGGCGTGCTGGCCTTGTTGGCGGCGTTGGGGTTGACTGGACGGCGGATGTTGTAGCCCCAGGCCGCGTTGCGACCAAAGCGGGGCGGCGTCGCGCCGGACTGGCCGTTGCCAGAACCACCGCCGCTGCCCGAACTGCCACTGCCGGGCGGGGTGTGGGCACCCGGGCCGGAACCCGAGCCGGGGCCGGTGTTGGGGTTGGCGCCGCCGCCACTGCCACCGCTGCCCGAGCCGGAACCGCTGCCACTACCCGATCCGCTGCCAGAGCCTGAGCCCGAACCGGAGCCAGAACCACTACCACTGCCCGAGCCAGAGCCAGAACCACTTCCGCTTCCTGAGCCGGAGCCGGAACCGCTGCCGCTGCCCGAGCCGCCACCGCTGGCGACGGCGGTGGGGTCATAGGCGTTCTTGGCCATGACGGGGCCGAAGCGGTTGCGCATGTAGTCGTTGAGTCTGCCGAAGTACTCGGTGTTGTCGATCCAGTCCCAGATGATGATGCCGTCGGCACCTTCGGACTTGGGCACTTCGATCATCTGTCGGGTGTTGATTTCGTTGAGTATCTTGCCCTTGTTGAGGGTCGAGTCGTGGTACTGCGACCAGACGAAGGCGTAGGTCGGCTTGCCCTTGGCGACGCGGACGGCCTCGCGGAGCATGGAGCGGACGTAGCCGGCGTGGTCGGTCGACGCGTCCTCGGCCTTCTTGGTGTCGGGCTTGCGGCCTTCGACCGAGTAGAAGAAGGTGTAGACGTCGCTGTAGAACACGTCCTGCAGATCCCAGAGCCACTGGAGCTCCTGGTCGTTGTACTTCTGATAGTCGGCGTACTTCTTGGCGTCGAACTGGAACCAGTACGAACGCATCGGCATGCCGAAGACGCCCCACTTCACCTTGGGACGAAGGCGCTGGCACTCTTTGATCGTCTGCTCGAAGAAGTCGCGGGTCTGGGCGAGCCACGTCTGCTTGAAGACTTCCTCCTGCGCGGCGGCGTTCTTGCCGGCCAGGAGTTGAGGTTGGTTGGTGCGGATGTGGTTGCGCCACGCTTCCTTGATGTTCAGTTTCTCGCCGCCGTTGGCCAGCGTGTAGACCGTCTCGGGGAACATGGTCCAGAAGGGGAGCCAGGTTTCATAGTCGATGACGGCGAGACCGGTGGCGTTGGGGTCGGGGAGCTTGGCGGCGACGTCCTTGCGGAGTTTGGCCAAGTGGAGCGACATGAAGTTGGAGTCCTGGGCGACCAGGTGAGGGCCGCCGCTGGGGAAGGTGCCGAACTGGTGTTCGTAGAAGACGGTGACGTCCTTCTTGAGGTCCACGCCCGGGATCTGGATTTCATCCTTCCAGGTCGTGCCGGACTTGGACAGCACCGCCCAGTGGGCGCTGAAGGCCTTGGAGCCCGTGCCGCTTTGGGCGAGGGCAAAGGACGGAGCGAAACCAGCGAGGCTCAGGAGCGCGGCGGCCCCGAGACCGAGCCAGGCGCTGGACGAGTTGGTGGTGTTCGCAGACTTCATTCGACCCTCCTGCAATCAGACGATCCGCACTGACGATCTACCATGTTCAACTTCGATAACCCGAGGCCGCGTGGCAAGCGATGGCGATCACAATTCAGCAAACTTCGGGGGAAGGGAGCGGTTGTTCGGATCGTGCCACGCGTGCCGACGATGCCAGTGGTACGCGAGTTGGAACCCTCGGGATCGAAGGTGGTGGTCACCGAGGTTCGTTCATATCTTGATCGGGTGCAAGCCTGAGGCTGAAAGAGCCGATGATTCTCGGTCGGGCCGCGAACCAAGGTGGCGACGACACAGAATAGGATCGGCGGGTCGTGGTTCGGCCCGGGAGAATCGGCGCGACGCAGAGACGACATGGCCGCGATCATCGGGTACATCCTGCTTCTGTCGGTCGGCGTGGGCCTGCTTTACACCCTGAAGCAGCCGCGCTGGGCGTTCATGCTCATTGTGCTGCAGTTTCCGATGAAGCAGTTGATGCAGTCCTACTCGCCGTTCCTGGCGTCGCAGGGCTTCGTGATCAATGTGGCGATCATGCTCGTGGCGTGTGCGGCGGTGATGGTGCGGGTTTTCCGGCGCGAGCCGGTGATGCTGGGGTTCCGCAACCCGGTGGCGAACTGCGTTTTGGGAATCTACCTGCTTGGCATCGCGGGCATTGTGTTCACGCCCGTGCCCACCAGCGCTTTCAACATGTTCGTGAACGGCGCGCCGTACTTCGTTGAGATGCTGCTGGTTCTGCCGCTGCTGTTGCTGGACGTGCGCGACTTCCGGCGCATGCTCACGTTCATGATGATTATGGGCGTGGCCATCACGTTCCTGGTGTTCATCAACCCGGCGGCAAAGATCGAGAGCGAACGCCTGACCCTCGATCTGGGCCGCAACATCGGCGCGAGCGGCTATAAGAGCAACCCGTTGGCACTGGCCGAGATGGGTGGCATGATCGCGCTGGTGGCGGCGTTGATTGCGTACGAAGGCAAGAGCCAGGTTCTGATCGTGCTGCGCATCGCGGCCCTGCTGTCGGGGCTTGGGCTGGCGATCGCGTCGGGCTCGCGCGGACAGGTGATTGCCGCCGCGGGCATGGCCGTGCTCTTTTATCCGGTGGCCCGCAAGGTCAAGGACATCAAGCAGTTCTTCCTGCTCGTGGGTGGCATCGGGGTGCTGGGCGGGTTGGTGTTTGCGACGTTCAAGTTGTTCATCAGCACGGAGAACGCCGCCCGTTGGGATATCGGTCTCATGATCGACTCGATGGGCGAGCGCGCCGGTCGCGTCGGGATGCTGGTGAGCGCGTACATTGAAAACCCTGGATCGTGGATTCAGGGCCTGGGCACCAACTACTTCAGTTACATCACCGGCAACGAGGGCGAGTATTGCCACAACATCCTCGTCGAGCTTGCCACCGAGAATGGCCTGATCGGTCTGGCGTTGTTCCTCGCGACGTGCTTTTTCACAATCCGTGAATGCGTGCGGCTGTTCAAGATTCACGCCGACAATCCGTCCATGCGGGCGGCGTCGGCGCTGCTGATGGCCATTTGGGCGTACAACATGTTCCTCTCGCTCAAACAGGGGTGCAACTGGACGCTGCCGACGCAGTGGTGCTGGGCCCTGGTCATCGCCAAGATATCCCGGTACGAGCAGGCCGTAGCCGCGTGGCAAGATCAGCAGGTCTACGCCTACACCCCGCCCGAGGACGACCGCTATCCGATGGCGGAGGACTACGGCGAAGACCCGCCCAGCGAGCGCGGCCCACTTCCGGCCCGATGACCCGCCGCACGCCCGCGTCATTGGCAATATCCTCACGAGGTCGAGCCCGGCGCGGCTGAGCCCGCGCCAATGTTCGTCGAGGAGTGTCCGCACCGCGTGCCCGCGTTCTTGCATCCAACCCTGGCGATCGCCGGTGCCGCTCTGGTTGGGCTGCCCATCCTGATCCACATCCTCATGCGCCGTCGGCGCCGCCCCGTGGAGTGGGGCGCGATGCGATTTGTGATTCAGGCGTATCAGCGCCAGCGTCGCCGCCTGCGTTTTGAACAGTGGCTGCTCCTTGCTGCGCGTTGCCTGCTCGTCCTTCTCATCGGCGTCGCACTGGCGCGCCCGATGCTGGGCTCGGCGGCGGGCGTGCTTGGCCCGCGCGGGCCGCGCACGCTCTACATCCTTCTCGACAACAGCCTCACGTCGGCGGTGCGACATGGAGCCAGCAGATCCGAGTTTGATATCTCGCAGATCGCTGCTCGCGATGCACTGGCTCTGCTCGACGCGGGGCGCGGCGATTCGGCCGCCCTCATCGCGCTCGGCGGCCCCGCGGAGTCGGTGGTCATGCCCGCGAGCAACGACCTGGGCGCGGTGCGCGTCGCGCTCGACGCGCTCGTGCCGACGAACTCCGCGGCCGATGTGAGCGGCGGGTTACGAGCGGTGCGTGCCGCACTGGCCGCGACGGGCGCGGAGCTCACCAACCAAGGTTTGCCGCCGGACGTCAGCGTGCTCGCGTTGAGTTCGTGGCGTGCGGGAAGTCTGGACACTCGGCGAACGAGCGGCGAGACCACGCCGGACGCCGCGCCCATGCCGATGCTGACGGCCTCGCCCACCAGCGAGACAGCCGACAACCTCTGGATCGCCGACGCGTCGCCTCTCCGCAGCGTGGTGATCGGGGCGCGCGAGAATCGCGGCGCGAGCGAAGCCGTCCGCGTCACGCTTGGGCGCAGCGGCCCCGGCGTCGGACGCGAGGTCAGTGTGCGCGTCCGACTCTCCTTCGCATCGCGTTCTGGCAAGGCCGCGGCCAACATCGTCACCGCCACGTTCCCCGCCGGGCAATCTCGCACCGAAGTCGCCGCCAGTGTGGACGTGCCGGCGATGGGCGACGACGCCTTCGGCCTGACCCTCGTCGCGGCCATCGAAGACACCCTGACGAGCAATGGTCTCCCGCTCGGCAACGCGATCGCCGGCGATGACGTACTCCGCCATCCCGTCCCCGCTCGCTCGCGCCTCCGTGTCGGTCTCATCGCGCCCGCCAGCGTGCCCGGGCGCACCGCCGCGGACTTCGACGGTGCCGATTGGCTCACGCTCGCCCTCGCGCCCGCCGGTTCCGACGCCCCCGGTGCCGATCTGCGGGTCACGCGACTTGATCCACGTGCCCTCGCGAGCGCCGAGGTGATGTCGCAGGACGCCCTGCTCGTGCCGCGCCCCGACGCCCTCGACGACGCGGCGTGGGCCCTGTGCCGCAAGGCTGCGGAGTCCGGCGCGCTGGTGCTGGTGACGCCGCCCGCGAACAGTGGGGCCCAGTTGTGGACCGATGCGATGGCCGCGGGGCTCGGCGCGCCGTGGAAACTCGGGCGCGATCCGCGCGGATACGAGACGCCGATCTCGCTGGCGAAGGTGGAGTCATCGAGCGTCGCGAGCGGCGCATCGACACAAACTTCCGTCGCCGCGGGCGTGCTCGCGCTGCTCGCGGGTGAACTCGGGGACCTTGCGCGGCCCGTCACCGTGACGCGCGTGCTCGAAGTGCAGGCCGACGACGCCGATGTCGCGTTGCGTCTTGCTGATCGCTCGCCCCTGCTCGTCGTTTCGCGGGTCGGGTCGCGCGGGCTGGTCGCGCTGCTGGCCACCGCGCCCGAACTCTCATGGACCACCTTGCCCGCGATGCCGCTGATGGTGCCGCTCATGCAGGAGTTGGTGCGGCAAGGCGTCGGACAGGCCGCGGGCGATTCGCGTTCGCTCGCCGGACAACCGCTGGCGTTGCCGAACGGCGTCGCAGATTTGATCGCGCTGGACGAAGCCGCGGGCGGGAGCGCGGCGGACGCCCCGCGTGAACGACTCGCGCCCGGCGGCACGCCCCGCTACGTCGGCCTCTATCGCGCAATGGACGCCGCCGGACAAACCCGCGGCCTCGTCGCCGTCAACCCCGACACGCAAGCCTCGCGCACCGACGCGCAGGCCCGCGCAGATGTGATGGCCTCGCTCGCCGCGCTGAGCGCGAAGGTGAAGTGGATTGGAACCGGCGGAACTCCTGAGCTTCGACCCGAGGATGGACCGGCGTCACCACTCGCCGAGGCGCTTGGAGATGCCTCGGATCAGCGTGATCGGTCATGGCACGGCCCGGCACTGGTCCTCGTACTGCTGCTCGCGCTTGTGGAACTCGCGCTCGCTCGCTTCGCCAGCCACGCGCGCATTCTCAAGCCCAACGCCTTGGGCACGGGCCTGATGACGAGCACCGGGCAGAATGCGACCCGCACGGGAGACGCCGCATGACGCAGCGACTCCTCGAACTGCTCGGTGCCGGCGACCTGTCCGCGGGTGGCACTGATGTCGCCCTCGAGTGGGCCCACCCGATCCCGGCGTGGGGCTGGTTCCCGATCGTGGCCGCCGCGATCGCCCTCGGCGCGTGGGGCTATCTGCGATTGGAAGGCTCGCGCGTCGGGCGCACGCTCCTCGCGGGTCTGCGCTCGCTCCTGGTGCTGCTGTTGGTGGTCGTGCTCGCCGGACCGCAACTGGTCCGCCGCCCCGAAAGCGTGCAGCGCGACGCCGTGCTTGTGCTCGTCGATCGCTCCGCGTCGATGAGCGTGGGCGACAACGAGCCAGGCAAGACCCGCGACGATGATCTGCGTGCAGCACTCGCCGGCGCGGCGCCCGTCTGGGAGACGCTGCAAAAGTCGCACGACATTCTGTGGCTCGGCTTCGATTCAGGCGTCGCCGATCTTGGCGAGGGCGCCCGCGTGCCAACGCTGGCTGGGCCCGAGGGCCGGCGCACGCAGATCGCCGCCGCCATCGAGCAGGCGTGGCGGCGCGTGGGCACCCGCCCGGTCTCGGGCATCGTGCTCTTCAGCGACGGGCGAACGACCGACCCGCCAGGCAAGTCGCTCGTCCGGCAACTGACAGCCAAGCAGATTCCGGTCTTCACCATCGCGATGGGGTCGCCCACGCCGCGCCTTGATCTCGCCGTCGCCAAGGTCGTCGCGCCCACGGCGGCCTTCGTCAACGACCAAGTGCCCGTCAGCGTCGAGATCAGCAAACTCGGCGGCAGCGTCGCCGAAGACTGGCCCGACGCGACCGTCGAACTCATCGACGCCGCCACCGGCGCGGTGCTGGACAGCGCGCCGCTCACATCGACTGGCGCGGCCACCCGCCCGCCCGCAAGCGACACGAACACCGACACGCGGCGCATCACGCTCACCACGCGTCCGACGCTCGTCGGCGATTCAACGTGGCGTGTGCGCATCAGCCGGGCAGGTCCGCCCGATCCATCCCCCGGCAACGACGCCGCCGACGTGCGCCTCTCGCTCGTGGATCGCAAGATGCGCGTCGCGTACTTCGACGGCACGCCCCGCTGGGAGTATCGCTATCTCAAGAACCTGCTCGTGCGCGAGACGAGCATCCGCAGCTCGACCATGCTGCTGGCCTCCGACAAGCGCTTCATCCAAGAAGGCTCGGAAGTGATGCTCGCGGTGCCGCGCACGCCCGCGGAGTGGCGCGACATCGATGTCGTCATCATGGGCGACGTGCGTGCCGAGCTGTTCAGTTCGTCGCAGTTGCAGGCGCTCCGCGACCACGTCGCTGATTCCGGCGCGGGCCTGCTCTGGATCGGCGGCCCGGGCGCGACGCCAATGTCATGGCAAGGCACGCCCCTTGCCGACCTGCTGCCCATGCGCATCGGCGCGGCTGGCGCCCTATCCGGCGGCGACACGAGCGAAGGCTCGCTGCAAATCTGGCCCGAGCCGATCGTCGTCTCCCCCACTGCCGTCGCCACCCGTCTCGGCGTCATGCGCCTCGCCACCGACACCAGCGCCGCCGCCGACCCGCTCGACACCTGGCCCGCGTCGCTCAGCAATCCGGCGGCGGGTTGGTCACAACTCCGCTGGGCTCAGGTCATCGAGCCGGGACGCCTCAAGCCCGCCGCCGAGGTTCTCGCCGACGCCCGCGGCGTGGGTTCTGCTCGTGCCGCGCCGCTCGTCGTCACCATGCGCTTCGGCAGCGGACGCAGCGTCTACGTTGGTACCGACGAAACCTGGCGCTGGCGTTACGCCCGCGGCGAACAACTCCCCGAGCGATTCTGGATCCCGCTCGTCCGCATGCTTGCCCGCGAGCGGCTCGCGCTGGCCGACAAGCCCGCCGCCCTCAGCGTCGCGCCCCAGCAGCCATCCACGCAGCAGCCCGTGCAGATCAACGTGCAACTGCTCGACCAGTCGATCCTCCAGACGCGCCCCGAGGGCATCCGCGTCCGCGTCACGCCCGAGGATCAGCGCCGCGGCGAACAACCTGCTGAACTGACGCTGCGTGCCTCCCCCGGAGGCGACGCCAGCGGCACGAGCAACGCCAACAACACCTTCAACGGCCAGTGGCTGCCTCTCGAGCCCGGCGGCTATCGCGTCGACGTGATTGACCCTCTCCTCTCCAGCGCACGTCTCTCCGCACGCGTCGACGTCCGCTCCGCCGACGACGAGCGCAACAACCCCCAGGCCGACCACGCCCTGCTCGACTCGCTCGCCCGTGACACCGGCGGCGTCGCCCTCTCGGCCCCGCGACTTGTCGAACTCCCCGACCTGCTCCCCAATCGCGAACTGCGCGTGCTCGGCACCCCCGAGATCCGCACGCTGTGGGACAACCCCTTCACCCTCGGGCTGCTGGTGGCGATCGTGGCCCTGGAGTGGGTCGGACGTCGCCTGATGCGGATGCCGTGAGAAACCCTCGCAAAATCTGTGAAACCGCCCGCCCGCATGTCCGAATAGTTATGCACTATGCTGCATGGTTTCTCATTTGACGCCCTCCTAGACTCGCTCGGCATGAGCGAGGGTTCCGCAGATCACCAGTCCGTTTCGGTGGCCTTGCCGCCCGTGACGGTGCGCCGGCTCACCAAGGCCGACAGCGCCGCGGAGATCACTCGCTTACTCCATCGCGCCTATGCCAACCAGACGCTCATGGGCCTCCGCCCCTGGGCCGGGCGACAGGACGAGGCGACCACCCGCCAGCGCGCCGACAACAGCGAGTCCTACGTCGCCACCATTCCCGTCTACGACGCCGCCAGCGCCGCGCCCAAGGTCATCGGCGAGAAGATCGTCGGCGTCATCCTCTTCAACGAAGTCGAGCAGGCGACCTTCCCGCCGCTCTTTCTCCGCCCCGACGTCGCCCACTTTTCGCAGTTCGGCGTTGACCCCGACATTCAGGGCCTGGGCGTGGGCGGCAAACTCCTCGCCCAGGTCGAGCTTCGCGCCAAGGAAACCGGCGCAAGCCAACTGGCACTGAGCATGGCCGAGCCGGACACGAAACTGCGCGACTACTACGAAAAGCGCGGCTACGCCTTCGTTGAGCACTGGCAATGGCCGTACACCAACTATCGCAGCGTGCTGCTCAGCAAGCCGATGCGGTAGGAACCGATAACGACATGTGCTCGTCGCGATGAGCGAAGACGGTCACGTCTGATAACCGCCCGCAAAACCCCCTGTTTTGCCGAAGCTTTGCGTGATCTTTACGGGGCGCGCCGGCGGCGACGGTATTCTCTTGCGCAGGAGAAGGGTGCTGCTCGCCTCGTCACCATCGGTTTCCACAGCGGCAGTTTGTTGTCGCCGCGATGGCCGCGGATCCGCGGGCACCCGTTGAGAGAGGACCAGACATGTCGACTCAGATTCGTTCGTGCGCCGCTGGCGCCATCGCCGCGCTCGTGTTGTCATCGGGTTCGGCGTTCGCCGCCCTGAGCGTGTCCGCGTTCGCCGGCGGCGACAGCGCGTTCCTTGGGCTGACCAACAACGGCGCGATGGAGCGTGCGGTGACCGAAGGCCGGACCGGCACGCCCGGCAACTGGCAGATGGGCATCTGGTCGCAGGGTGGCGTCGGCTCGCCCGTCACCACTGGCAACTTCGGGCTCGTGAACGGCACGGCGCAGGCGTTCAGCATTTCCTACGACGGCGTCAGCACGCTTTCCTACACCGCCAACGGCACCATCCGTTCGTGGAACGCCATGGCCGGCACGTTCACCGACATCTTCATCCGCGTGCGCTCCGCCGCCAACTCGACGGTGCTGCTCAGCGGCATGTCGATCGTCTCGGGCATTGAAAACGTGAACCTCGGTTCGCTGTCGTCGACCGGCGCGGTGGCCGCGGACTATCTCCGCGTGCAGAACGATGGCAATGCGATCGGCGCGTTCACGATCAGCGGCAACCACACGCTGTCGTGGTCGAGTGCGAACCCGCCCAACGGCTCGAATCTGGCGTATCAGTTCAAGTTCACCAACACGATCCCCACGCCGGGCTCGCTGGCGATCATCGGATTGGGTGGTCTGATCGCGGGTCGCCGGAGGCGTTGACGATCGCGGGTCGGATTCGATTCGTTTCCGCATGGCACGGTCAAGAGTGTGCTCTGAAACTCTTGGCCGCGTTCGATGAGCACTTTGAAATCGCTGCTCGGTCGCGCGTCAATCGACGCTTCTCTGCCAAGCGGCAAAGCCGATATTGGCAGTGCCACCCCGGAGATTGAGCCGTTTGCCGGGCGGAACTGATGTGGGCAAACAGCCTCACTCCGTCGGCGTTTGCCACAGGTCTGGTCCGACGCGGCCCATGACGACGTTGACGAGTCGCGCGGTCACCGCGGGCCAGGTGAAGTGACGCCGCGCCCATGACGGGCCGGCGGCACGGGCTCGCTCGACGATCGTGCGATCTTCGATCACGCGGCACATCTGCGCGACGAGATGATCCATGGCGAGTTTCAGCCCTTGGATCGACGTGTCGGGCACGGTGTCGAGTTCGGAGCGGATGGGGAGGCGGAAGGAGTCGTGGGTGAAGTCGTCGGTGCTGCCGCCGCTGGTGCAGATGACGGGTGTGCCGCACGCCGCCGCTTCGAGGACGGGCATGTTGAAGCCCTCGGCGTGGTAGGGCGAGACGTAGCAGTCGGCGGTGGCGTACAGGCGGGCCATCGCGTCAGGCGACAGCGTCGAACCGGTGTAGATCATCCGCGGCTGGATGAGTCGCTTTTCGTCGGGCGTGAGTGTCTTGGCGGCGTCGCCGAGCATGGTCGTTGACGCGTAGAGCGAGTCGAGGCCCTTGAGACACAGACGCGCCTGCGGGTGGCGACGGCAGACCTGGGCGAACGCCTTGAGCAGGGCGGCGATGCCCTTGTTCGCGCTCATGCCGCCGATATTGAGGAAGACAAAGACGTCTTGCCACTTGTTCTTGGCACGAAGCTGCTCGCGCACCACCGGGTCGAGCGGCGCGAAGAGATCGGTGTCGACGCCGGCGGGCACCACGAAGATGCGATCCTCCGGCACGCCGGAGTTCACGAAACCCTGTCGCGACCAGTTGCTGCATGTGATGATGCGGGCGTCGGCACTGAGCAGGTGATCGCGTACCGGACCCGGCGGCGTGGTCATCTCGGGCGTGAGGCTGAGGTACTCGCTGGTGCCAAAGACGAAGAGGCGTGAGGCGCGATGAGCGGCGGGCGCGAGGTTGTAGGGAAACGCGTAGCGCAGCACGACATCGGGGACGAGATCGGCTGGCGGGGCGGCGATGGCGGCGACGCGGTCTTCGCGGGGCTTGGGCAGCGCGCCGTAGACCGGCCGCCACGAGGGGGAGAAGTAGGCAACGTCCTTGTGGTAGAGGGCAATGTCGGGGCGATCGAGCATCGCGACGCACTGCTGCGCGTTGATGATCGCGTAGGAGTGCGGGAGCAGTCGCCAGCCTTCAACAACGATCGAGGGCATGGCGGCTCACGACTTGGCGGCCGAGCCCGCGCGGCTTGAGGGCGCGTCCGCGAGAATCTCAACGCTCGAATACTGATCGAGGTTGAGGGCGACGAGTTCGCCGTCGTCCTTGCGGAGTTCGAGGCGATCAAGCCAGAGTTTGTGATCCTTGCTGTGGGCATACCACGAGCCGGTCTTCTGCTGGCCAAAGCGGAGCACAGTCCCCTCGACGGTGGTGACCATGTCGCCGCTCTGGCGCGGCTGCTGCTGGGTGACGCGAACACGTTGGCCGGGGAGATACTTGGACATGCTGGTGGAAGGATAGCGGGCGTCTTGCCGCGATGTCGCTACACTCGCAAAGGCACGCCGCCGTTCTGGCGGGGCGAAGTGGTGCCGGTCGACTGCGCGGGGCGTTTGAGGAGTCGTATGGGGTCGGTTGTCTTCTGCTTTCAGGTTCACCAGCCGTTCCGGCTGCGGAAGTACAGCGTCTTTGACGCCGACCCGTTCTACTTTGACGACCAGCGGAACGCGGAAATCTGTCGAAAGGTCGCAAGCAAGTGCTACTTGCCCGCCACGCGTCGGATCATTGATCTGGTTCGGCGGCATGAGGGTCGCTTCCGCGTCTCGTTCAGCCTGACGGGCGTGGTGCTGGAGCAGTTCGAGGCGTATGCCCCGGACGTGATCGACACGTTCCGCGATCTGGCCGCCACAGGCTGCTGCGAGTTCCTGGGCGAGACGTACCACCATTCGCTGGCATCGCTGTATTCGCCGCGCGAGTTCCGCGAGCAGATCGAGGCCCACACGCGGAAGATTCAGTCGCTCTTTGGCCAGACGCCGACGACCTTCCGCAACACCGAACTGCTGTACGACAATCTGCTGGCTCGCGACGTGGCGTCGATCACGGACGCCGCAGGCACGCCTCGCTTCGCCGGGGTGTTGTGCGAGGGGACGGATCGGCATCTCGCCGGTCGATCGGCGGGGTTGGTGTATCGACCGGCGGCGGCCACTGGCGAAAAGCCGCTGGCGGGGCGCGACGGTCGCCCGCTGGGGCTGTTGCTGAAGAACTATCGACTGAGCGATGACATCGCGTTCCGCTTCTCGGCCAAGAGTTGGCAGCACTGGCCGCTGACGGCGCTCAAGTTCGCGGCGTGGGTGAACAACGCCCTCCGCGATGGGCCGCTCGTCAATCTGTTCATGGACTACGAGACGTTTGGCGAGCACCAGTGGGAAGAGACGGGCATCTTCGACTTCCTGGACCAACTGCCGGGCGAAGTGCTGCGGACCGGGCACGCGTTCGCGACGCCGGGCGAAGCACTGCGAACCAATGCCGCGGAGCAGGTGCTGGATGTGCCCGAGCCGACGAGTTGGGCCGACAGCGAGCGTGATGTGTCGGCATGGCGCGGCAATCCGATGCAGAGCGCGGCACTGGACGCGGTGTTCAAGCTGGAGTCCGCGGTGAAGCAGGCCGTGGCGAGGACGAGCGACCCCGAAGAAGCGCGGCGACTGCTGAGCGACTGGCGTCGCCTGACGACCAGCGATCACTTCTATTACATGAGCACCAAGGGCGCGAACGACGGCGCGGTACACCAGTACTTCAGCCCGTACGAGTCGCCCTACGACTCGTACATCAACTTCGTGAATGTGCTCGACAATCTGCGGCAGCGGTTGTCCCGCATGGGCGCGAAAATCGACGAGCCCGCGGCGACGAAGTAGACGCGGAGCCAACCTCATCGCTCTCGCATCGCCGAACGCGCATCACATGCGTTCAAGGACGGGGATGCCCAGGCACGTCAGGCCGTCTCGCAGCACGCGACTCGTCAGGTCGCACAGTCGCAAGCGTGCATCGCGCGTCGCTTCGTCGGCCTGAAGGACCGGGCACGCGTCAAAGAATGAACTGAACGCCCCCGCCAGGTCATAGAGGAACTGGCAGAGCCGGTGCGGCTCGAGGCTGTCGTTCACGCCGCGCATTGCGGAGGGATAACGCAGCAGCGCGAGGGCCAGGGCCTTCTCGGCGGGCTCGTTCACTCGCAGCGGCGCGGTCTTCCACGTGTCGCCGACGCCGCGCTCCGCGGCCTTGCGGAAGATGCTGCGGATGCGTGCGTAGGCATAGAGCAGATACGGTCCGGTGTTGCCCTCGAACGCGATCATGCGATCAAAGCGGAACACATAGTCCTTCGCGCGATCGTTCGACAAGTCGGCGTACTTGATCGCGGCGACGCTGAGCGCCTCAGCCGCGGGAGTCAGATCCGCGTCGTTCGTGTCCGGTGATCGCATCTTGAGTTGGGCCAGCGCGCGACCGCGACCCTCGTCGACGAGCTCGACGAGTTTCACGTTGTCGCCGCTGCGGGTCTTGAACGGGCGACCGTCCTCACCCAGAACCATGCCGAACGCCGCGTGCTCCAGCGTCGCGTGTCGTCCGGTCGGCTTGCCGGCCGCGTCCAGCACGGCGGCGTAGCCAGCCTTGGTCGCGCCGGCGAACGCCTGCTTGAAGTGCAGTGCCTGGCGCGCGTCGACGCAATAGACGACTCGCGACGCGCCGATCTTCTGCACGCGCCGACGGATGCCCGCGAAGTCGGTGGTGGCGTAGAGGAACCCGCCGTCGCTCTTGCGGATCAGGCACGGCTCGTGAATGCCTTCGAGGCGCACGACGACCGCGCCTTCGGACATCTCGGCAACGCCGCGTGCGAGCAGGTCATCCACGATCCCTGCCAGCTCCGTGGCGTACGAACTCTCGCCGGCGGTGTACTCCGCCTTCACATCGGCCTGCAAGCGCGAGCAGGTATGCACACAGTCGGCGATCGTCACATCGACAATGCGTTGCCACACCGCCAGTGTCGCGGGGTCATGATTCTGGAGTTTGATGAGCGTGCTCTTGGCGCGGCTCAGTTGCTCGCGGGCCCCGAACACTTGCTCTTCCAACTCCGCCGACGCCTTTGGCCCAAGCCCGAACTTGCGAACCGACGCGAGACCCGCCTCGTCGGCCTCGGCGTCGCGCTTCGCTTGGCGATATGCCCGCTCCAGCGTGTCGATCGTCAGTTTCGACAGATCGACGCGACCGGCGACGGCATCTTCGGCGATCCTGGCCGTCACCATCGCAATCGGCAGGCCCCAGTCCCCGAGGTGATTCTGGCGGACAACGTCGTTGCCCATGCGCTCAAGAATGCGAGCCAGCGCGTCGCCGATGATCGTTGAGCGCAGGTGCCCGACGTGCATTTGCTTGGCGAGGTTCACGCCGCACAGATCGACGACGATGCGTTCGCCGCGGGCGCGCGGCACTCCGAGATCGGGCGTGTCCATCGCCGCAAGCATGCGCGAGAGCGCGTCGGACGCGAGTTTGATGTTGATGAAACCCGGACCGGCGATCGACTGATCGCTCGGTGGCTCGGCGAGCCCGGAAAGATCGAGTTTGTCGAGGATCGCCTGTGCAACATCACGCGGCGGCTTGCCCAAGCGCTTGGCCAGCCCCATCGCCGCGTTGCACTGATAATCACCGAGCGCGGCGTGCTTGCTGGGGGTGATCAGCGGATCAACCGCGGCAAACTCGGCGCCAAAGGCGAGCGCGATCGCGCCCTGCACCCGCTGGGACAACATCGTGAGTGGATCGGAGACCTGCGACATAAGGCCGAGTGTAGGGGACGCCGCGCGGGTCACTCCGCCAAGCCTTGCACCGTGATGAAGCCGACGAGCGCCGGGGCCTGACCTGCGGGCGTGCCGTCGGGCTCGTACTGCGTCAGCACCACGCGCTCCGGCGGATCGGCGGCGAAGAATCCGCCGGCGCGGAACACATCGCCGTACTCATCCTCGAACTCGCGGAGACTGACGACGAGCGTCTGACCGATCGCGATGCCGTCGATCTTGCGGCTGAACCTGCCGTTGATCCACAGCGTGCCGGGGCCGAAATTGCGAGCGGTGGTGTTGGTGAGTTCGAGCGTGGTGTCCTTGCGGAAGACCTGGATGTTGACGACCTCGGCCTGGGCCGCTCCGCGGGGCAGGGCGCGGGCGTCGGGGCGCATCGAGGGCTCGCTGCGGCAGGCGCCGAGCGCAAGCACCATCGGCGCGACCGAAACGAGCACGAAAAGCGATCGAGAGGACACGCGGGGCGGGTGGGCCATGCTCATATAGTGACCGCCATGTCCCAGGATCGCAACCAGACCGCGAAAAATGCTTTGCCCGGTGCCGCGGGCGGCTGCGACGCCGGGGCCGAGGCCCTCGCGCAGACCGCTGAGGCGTCATCGGGCAACTCGGCTGGCTCAGAAAATGCAACTGAACCGACGCCCGCGATCGCGCCCGGGGCCGAGGACATCGACGCACGCCGCGCGGCGGAGGACTTCGCCGCCGCAGGCATGGACCCGCGGATCACGGCTTTGCTTCCCGCGTTTGACGCGCCGTTCTTTCAGGCCGGCCTGGCTGGATACTCCGATGCCGCGATGCGTTTGATCGCCCGCCGCCACGGCTGCCCGTTCTGCGTCACCGAAGCCCTGCTCGATCGAACGTTGCTCGCCGGTGGGCGCGGCTTTGCCAAGGCCGATCTCGGCGAACTGCACGACAACGTGCCGGGCGGCGGCGAGGACCACCCGCTCGCCTGCCAGATCATGGGCAGCGACCCGCGAGAGATGAGCGCGTCGGCCGTGAAAGTGGCCGAGCAGGGCCGGCGCGGCGAAAAGGCCTATCGACTTCTCGCGTATGAAGTGCAAGGCGTGCTGCCAACGACGCACGCCGCCGATCGCATGCACCTGCGCCTGCCCGGCGGCGAACAACTCGGACGCATCGACCCGACCGAAGGTCTGGGCGATGACGACGGCGATTCGTGCGGCAGCGCATGCGCCGATGACTCGTGCGAGACGCTCATCGACGAGATCAATCGCGTTGAAGACCACGCAACGATCGCTTCGTCGCGGCCCGCGGCGACTGGCGACGATCCATCACTTCGCTTCGAGGTCATCGACATCAACCTCGCGTGCCCGGTGAAGAAGATCAGCAAGAAAGCCCGCGGTGGGCACTGGCTCGCCGAGCCCGCGGGCGCGATTCGTATCCTCGAAGCGGTGCGCGAAGCGGTGCCGAGCCATGTGCCCTGCACCGTGAAACTGCGCCGGAGTTTTGACGACACGCCGGAAATGGTCGCCAACATCCATCGCATCCTCGACGCGGCACGGCGCATCGGCTATGCGTGGGCGACGGTCCACGCGCGCACCGTGGAACAGAAGTACATCGGGCCATCGCGCTGGGATCTGCTGCGCGATCTGGTCGCGCGCCATCGCGACCTGCCGATCTTCGGCTCCGGCGACATCTGGTCGGCGGCGGACATCTTCCGAATGATGAAGTACACCGGCGTCGTCGGCGCGAGCGTCGCACGCGGCTGCATCGGCAATCCGTGGATCTTCCGCCAGGCACGCGACATGATGGCCGGACGAGATCCCGCCGCCCCGACCATCCCGCAGCAACGTGACGTGCTGCGCGAGCACTTCCGGCTCTTACTCGCCGTCAACAGCGGCATGCGCCACGGCGAGGACGCGACCAGTAAGATGATGCGAAAGTTCGGCATCCGCTTCGCCGCCCACCACCCACGTGCCGACGATGTACGCAAGCGATTCATCGGCGTGCGCAGCACCGCGGACTGGGAACGGGTGCTGGAAGATCTGTATTGACGAAGAGAAAAGACGAAGAAACGGAGTGGGAAAGGCAAAGACGGAGTCAGAGAGTCGCGCAGTTGTCTCAAGCCAACATGTTCGCCGAGCGATTCTGAAGTCACTTCGGCAGTGGTGCCCACTCACTCTGCCACTTCGCCACTTCCTCTCTGTGTCTCTGTGCCACTGTGTTTCATCTTGCTCTTGAGGTTCTCATGTCCGACTCCTTCGACACGCTCAAGTCCGCTTGGCTCGACACCTTTCGCATGCAGAAGCGGACGATCGAAGCAGCGGCGGCACAACTCAGCGATGACGAGCTGCACCGACGCGTCGCGCCGGGCGTGAACAGCGTCGCCATCATCATGAACCACGTCGCCGGCAGCATGCGATCTCGCTGGATCGACTTCTGGACCACCGACGGCGAGAAACCCGATCGCAATCGCGAAAGTGAGTTTGTTGATCGCGAAGAGCCGCGCGAGCAGATGATGGCCCGCTGGGACGCCGCGTGGTCGACGCTGCTGGGGGTGATCGAATCACTGCGACCCGACGACCTGACGCGCGTCGTGACGATCCGCGGCGAACCGCATTCGCTGCCGATGGCGGTCTGCCGCGCGATCGAACACTACGGCTATCACCGCGGGCAGATCCTCATGCTGGCCCGCACCGTCAAGGGCGAAGGCTGGCAGTGGCTCACCATCGCGCCGGGCAAGACCAACGAGTTCAACGCGGCGATGAACGAGAAGCACCGGCGAGAGCGCCGCGTTTGAATCTCTTCGTCGGGGTACCCTTCTTTCGTGCGTTACCTCGCGATAGATCTGGGCGACAAGCGAACCGGCCTCGCCGTCGGCGATGCGATCACGCGCCTCGCCACGCCGCTGACCGTGCTTGATATCCCGATTGATCGCAACGACGGCGAAGCGCTGCTCGGTGCCATCGAGCGTACGGTGGTCGAACAACTCGGCGCGAAACCGACATCGCCGGCCGTCGCCAGCGGCTCATTCTCGAAGGCATCGCCCGGCGAACTGGTCGTGGGCCTGCCGATGAACATGGACGGCAGCGAAGGTCAGCGGGCCAAGCTCGTCCGTGCGTTTGCCGATCGCATCGCCGCCCGCACCAACCGAGTCCTTCATTTCTTCGATGAGCGTTTGACGAGCGCCGACGCCGACTGGTCGATGGCCCGTACCGGTATGACACACAAGCAGAAGAAGGAGCGGCGCGACGCGATCGCCGCCGCGGTGATTCTGCGTGGGTTTCTCGATGGGTTGCCGAGGCCCTGATCGACACTCGATGCCTTGGTGCCGAGTGCCTTGATGCCTTTTCTTCATCCGAACCGGCGCGATAACAACGGTTCGGGTGCGAAGAAGGCATCGAGCCATGGGGCATTGGGGCAGCGTCCCGCCAATACGGCAGCGGCGAAGCGCATGGCTCTTCAACTGAGCCTGCCGGTTCATCTTTGCTGAACGAACCCGACATTCATGGGATTGGCATCGCGACAAAGATTGATGCTTACCGAGTCTTGAAGAAATCTGTCGGGTTTGCGAGCATGTGATCAATCACCGCTGGCAGAATTTGCTTGAAGAACTCGCCGTTCTCGTAGGCAGACTCGATCTTCTCAAACTGCTTCGATGCTTTCTGGCCCTGAGGTGAGCCGTCGATCCAGTCGAGTCGAGCGTCACTCGACTTCTTCTCAAACCTTGGTGGCAAGATCGCACTCGCCTTGGTGAGAAGCTTTGCAAGTCCCGTAATCCCCAAGGACTTGGCGGCGCTTGTGGCTGCAACAAATAGACTGGGCTTATTGACGGCAACACCGATCGCGAAACCGTCCCATGGAATTGCCTTCGCGAGATCGATCAGCGCACTGACCTCCTGACGGACCAGTGGCTCTGACTTCGTTGCCCATGCAGAGTTCAAGGCAGCCCACGCTTCGTCGATAGCCTTATTTGCAACACGTTCGGCGGCAGAGTCGCTGGTGAGGGCTTTCCCGACATACTCGGATCGAAGACGCTCGTGCAGCGAACGGCTGAGCTTCTTCATGGAACCAAACTCCCCGGCGCGGTTTGCACTTGGGCTCAATCACGTCAGATTCACCGGCATCACCACGTATACAAACTCGCTGCCGCTCTTGAGCAGGCCGGCCTTGTTGGGGGCCTTGAGTTCCATGATGACCTCCGGCTCGGTCACGACTTTGAGGGCGTCGGTAATGAACTGCGGGTTGAAGCCGATCTCGATGTCTTCGCCGTCGTAGCTGGTCACGCCGACGATGACGTTCGCCTCGCCCATTTCTGGGGCGCGGCTCGAGAGTTCGAGCTGCTTGGCTTTGCTGCGGAACTGCATCCGCACGCCGCGTGATTCCTCGTTGGTGAGCAACGCCGCACGGCGCACCGCCGACGACAGCACGTCACGGTCCATCGAAATCCGCTTGTCCTGGTCCTTGGGGATCACGTCCTCGTAGGGAGGGAACGCGCCCTCGACGAGGTTGCTGCTCAGCACCGCGCGGCCTTGGCCTTCGGTGCCGCCCGCCGACGAGCCGAAGGAGAAGTGGGCCTGATTGTCGCCGATCGCGATCTGCACATGCTCCTCGGGGTCGCCGACGAGCTTTTGGATCATGCCCAGTGCCTTGCTGGGGATGATGCACTGCACAGCCTTGGCGTCCTTGTCGGCCTTCTCGCCGGTGATCGTGCCGCGGCACAGCGCGAGACGACGCCCGTCGGTCGCGACCATCTCAAGTTTCTTGCCGTCGCGCTTCAGCAGCACGCCGTTGATCGCGTATCGCGAGTTCTCGCGTGCGGTGGCGAAGGCGGTGCGGGCGACGAGGGCGTTGAGGGCTGCGGCACTGAGCGTGAAGACGGTGCGGGCCTTGGGCAGGTCCGCGCTGCCGGCGACGATCTGGGCAAAGTCCGGGATCGGCGGATACTCGGCGGTGTCGTAGCCGAAGACTTTGAAGGTCGCGTCCGCGCCGCGGATGTGCAGGGCCTGCTCCTGGGCTTCGAGTGTCAACGTGGGCTCGGCGTCCTCGGCACTGACGATCTGGCGCAGCTTGTCGGCGGGAATGAGAATCTCGCCGGGCTGATGCACGTCGACCTGCGCAAGGCGCAGACGTAGCGAAAGTTCGGCGTCGGTGCCGAGAAGCGTCAGTTCGCCCGCTTTGCCGTTCTTGGTGGCGGTGAGTTTGACGCAGGTGAGCTGCACCCGCGGGCTGCGGGTGGCGACCGCGCCGGAAACGAGGTTGATGGCGCTGAGCAGCGCGCTGCGATCACAAATGACCTTCATGAGGGCTCCAGTCTTGGACCACTAGTGTAACCCGCGCAAACTCGGCTTGCCGCTGGCACCAGGTTCACGCGGGCCGCGCCGTGGCCCGGCGGGTTGCTTCTGTCGTCGATGTGGGCAACATGTGGAAAGTCTCCGCGACCGCCACACGCGCGAACCACCGCAGCACAGGCTCGCGGCGACTTCCATCTCGGCTTTTCTGGCCGATTGCTGGGTTTTCTGGGGTTCCCGGGTTGTCAACCGCCCGGCGTTCGCGGATACTCTTGCCGTCCGTTCGGGCGGTCGCCCGCGACGGCAGGTTGGGACATTCCGCGGCCTCGTTGTGCGTATCGTCTTGCCCGACAGGGGGTTGTGTTCCTTGTGTCCGGTTCAGGCGTCTGGTGTGGGCCTCTTTCTGGCCCGTTTTTGAGCCAGAGCCCGTTCAAAGGTGCCGACCCGCAGGGGCAAGACATCCGCGCCCCGGGTGCCGCGACACGAGAACCGGCACCCGCTGGCACGCACTCGGACCTTTCGGCAAGCCCATTTCACGGCTTTCCGCGCGAAGGAACCTCCGCAGTCTTGGCGGCGGTTGCCCTAGAGCACGGAAGGACCGCTGCATGTCATTCGAAGCCGCTGTACACGCTCAGGCCATTGAACTGGGCAAACTCTCCCTCGAAATGACCGCCGCCGCCGGCAGCGGACACCCGACGACGTGCCTTTCGCTGGGCCATCTCGTCACGGTCCTCATGTTCCACACCATGCGGTGGAGCCCCGACTACCCCGATTACCCCACGTCCGATCGCCTCGTGCTCTCCGAGGGTCACGCCGTACCGGTGATCTATGCCGCGTGCGCCAAACTTGGCGTCGCCTATGGCAAAGACCCGCAGAACCGCCGCAAACTCACGGTCGACGACCTCAAGACCCTTCGTGCGATGGAGAGCGAACTCGACGGCCATCCGAACCCGATGGAAGGCTTCCCCTTCTTTGATGCCGCCACCGGTTCGCTGGGCCAGGGTCTGAGCGTCGCCGCCGGCGTCGCCGAGGCCGCCCGTCTCGACGGCAGCGATCGCAAGGTCTACTGCATCATCGGCGACGGCGAGAGCCGCGAAGGCCAGATCACCGAAGCCCTCGACCACATCGTCGATCGCAAACTCTTCAACTGTCTGCCGATCTTCAACTGCAACGAATATGGCCAGGCCGATCGCGTCAGCCCGCAGCAGTCGGCCGACACCATCGCCGCTCGTCTGGGTTCAATGGGCTACGACGTGAAGGTCGTCGACGGGCACAGCCCCACCGCGATCAAGGGCGCACTCGACGCCTTCGCCAAGGGCGCGACCAAGCCCACCGCCATCGTCGCCAAGACCACCAAGGGCTGGGGCGTCGATTCCATCCAGGGCAACGGCTGGCACGGCAAACCGCCGACCGGCGACGCCCTCAAGAAGGCCCTGGGCGAACTCGACGGCAAGCGCCTCGAACTCACCAGCAGCCTCTCGCAGGGCGATGGCTTTGAGATCGCCCCGCCCACCGAGTGGAACAAGACCCCCGCCGAGCCCAAGGACACCGGCACGCTCACCGCCATCATGAAGAAGATGGACATGGAGTCCAAACTTCAGGCCGGAAACCTCGCCACCCGCTTCGCCTATGGCGTTGCGCTCCGCAACCTCGCCCACGCCAACGAGCGCGTCGTCGTCCTCGATGCCGACGTCTCCAACTCGACCTACGCCGAGACCGTGCGCAAGGACGCGGCCACCGCGAGCCGCTTCATCGAGTGCAAGATCGCCGAGCAGAACATGTTCAGCGTCGCGGCGGGCTTCAGCGCGGCGGGCAAGATCCCCTTCTGCTCCACCTTCGCCAAGTTCGTGACGCGTGGCTATGACCAGATCGAAATGGCCATCAACAGCGGCGCGAACCTCAAGATCGTTGGCAGCCACGCCGGCATCACCCTCGCCAGCGACGGCCCCAGCCAGATGTCCCTGCCCGATGTCGCCTGGTTCCGCTCCTTCAGCACCATGAAGGACCATCGCGGCAACCCCGGCTGCTATGTGCTCCAGCCCGCCGATGCCTTCGCGGCGTTCGCCCTCACCAACGTGATGGCCGAGTACGAGGGCGCGTGCTACATGCGCACGCTGCGTGCCGAGACCGAGTTCCTCTACAGCGATGATGTGGTCTTCAACCTCGGCGGGTTCGAAGTGCTCAACGAAGGCCGCGACATCGTGATCTGTGCCGCCGGCTACATGGTGCACGAGGCCAACAAGGCGTTGGACCTGCTTGACAAGGCGGGCATCAGCGCGACGCTGGTGGACCTCTACAGCCTGCCTTTCGACTCCGACGCGCTGCTGGACATCATCGGTGCCAACGGTGGCAACGTGCTGAGCGTGGAAGACAACTACGGCGGCGGCATCGGCAGCGCGATCGCCGACGCCCTCACCGAGTCGGGCGACTCGTTCACCTTGCGTCAGATGCACGTCCGCCGCATCCCCAAGAGCGCCAAGACTCCCGACGAGATGCTCAAGATGTGCGGCCTGACCGCGGCCGACATCACCAAGAACGTGATGCAGGTGCTGAAGGTGGGGTAAGCGATCGGCCTTGATGAATCGAGAGTTCGTGTCACCGGCCGTCGGAAACGATGGCCGGTTTTGTTTTGCGGTCTCCGCCCGGCCGCTTGCGCGGCTCGGCTCCTGTTGAAGCAATCTCGTAGGAGCCGAGCCGCGCAAGCGGCCGGGCAGTGTCCCACCGAATTCCGTGTTCCAACGAAAAAAGACGACGCCGGGTCCACCCACCCGGCGTCGGCGAAGAAGTGCGCTGTCGGTCTCTCTCTGGACCAGTCTCTCTCGCGGCCTCGTCTTGCGACGGTCTCTCTCTCGTCGCGTCTCTCTCGGACGACCCGTCCGTCTCTCCCGGACGTCTCTCTCTCAACCTTCTCTCTTGCTTCCTTCGGCCTGTGAGCAAAGCGGGGGAATGCGCGGCGTAGGGGGTGGTAGAAACTTCCTGGTCCGCCGCCGAATCACCATCGACCCGGCGGCGGTGTTGTCTGGCTTTTAGCGACCTTCGTCAGCGTCCGTCGCCGCGTGCGGGTCAGGACGAATAAACGTGTCGGTCACGGCATCCTCGAGCAGGCCATTGAGCGCCGCGTCCAATCGCTCGGGCGTGTCGTATTGTCCGGCGGCGATCTGGGCCTTGACGCTGTCGACCAAGTCTTGGCGGACCGACGGCAGATTCCGCAGCGTGCTGAGATAGGTCGCGAGTTGTGAGACTTCGACCTGGTCGCCACCGCGGGCATTGCCTTCAACGGGGGCGACAGGCTCGACGGCTGCGGGGACGCTCACGGGTCGCACGGGGGCGACACCAGAGACCCGTCCCGCGCCGGCCGAACTGAACGAAACTCCTTGCATCTTCTGGGCTCCTTGCCCCACCCGATCGCGGGGCATGTCTTTCAAACTCCACCATCCCTATCGACGCCGACTCGTCGCGGACTCCAAAAGCAGGGCGGTTCCGACGAGTGGATGTAAACCATTACAGAACATAGACTTAGCGCGAATAACCGCGAACGGGACGAAACAGAAAGTTTGCACTTTCGCTGAAGTCCGGGTATTCACCCGGGGGCGGTTTGGAATCGGCGCAAGGGGTGCGCCACAGATACTGAAATGGCTGTTCGGGTGTCCGCTTTCCCGGCCCTCGCCTGCATCGCGTCCCGGGGCGTCTTTGGGGAGGCTGGGGCAGGGTCAACGGCCTCGATATCCTCTGGCCTGAGGGCTCGGAATGGAAACCCCGCGACGGCAGCCGCGAATCGGTGACCGTCGCCCTCTCACGCCGCCCCACTCGCATCCGCAACCGCCCGACGAAAGCACGAAGATGAAGCATTGCGACTCGATCCGTCAGATTTCAGCGTCTGGTTCAGGCCGCGCCCGGCTGGCGTGGTCGGTGCTGCTCATGGGAGTGGCCGTGAGTCTGGGACTTGGTCTGGGCGCGTGCCAGACGACCGACGCGGACAAGGCGGTGAACGGGGAGCCGCGGCGGAGCGAGCCGCGCGAATCGCCATCGACGCCCGCCACCACGCCGACGCGCGAACAGACCCGCGAAGTGATGGGAACACCCGCCAGGACCACCAGCGCCGGACAGACCACTGCCCAACAACCCCCGACGACCAACGCCGCTTCAGCCCTGAACGCGGACAAGTGGGTGGTCGTGCTCGCGGCGGTGCGTGGCGAAGAGTCGAGTGCGGACGCGGCGCTTGAGTTTGCCCACACCCGGGCCGGACTCGTTGATGCCTACATCACCAAGCGCGGCAATACGACCGTCGTCGCGCTGGGAGCGTTCACCGACTATGCCGACCCCGGGGCCAAGACGCTGCTCGAAAACGCACGCTCGGCGGCGGTGGACGGAGGCCAGCCGTTCGCGGGCGCGTTCCTCGCGCCGCCAACCGTGCAAAGCACGCCGGGCTCGCTGCCGGAACTCGACCTGCGGAACGCCCGCGTCAACTTCGGTGAGAACGCGCAGTACACACTGCAGGTCTGCATCTATGGACGCATGGACAAGCAGACGCCCAGCGCGAGCGAACTGGCGGAGTTCCGCAAGGCCGCCGAGGCCGCCGCGATGGAACTGCGCAAGGGCGGCGAGCTGTCGTTCTACTACCACGGGCCCGAGCGATCGACGGTGACCGTGGGGCTGTTCACCAAGAAGGACCTGGGCGACGACAACCAGAAGAAGGACGAGAGCAACGAACTACTCGACGCGCGGGCGCGGCATCCGCACGCGCTGATCAACGGCGCGGGCGTGCGTTCGGTCGCGTCGACCCCCGACGGCAAGCGCCGCTCGGGCGATCTCAGGCCGTCGTTCCTGGTTGAAGTGCCGAAGTGATCGCTCGCGGCAGTTCGACGGTCATCGTCGTGCCCTGCTGCCAGACCGACTCGACGCCGATGCTGCCGCCGAGCGACTTGACGGCGTGCTTGACGATCGCGAGCCCGAGGCCCGTGCCGCGCCGGGCGGCGGTTCCGGCACGCGACGAATCGACCTGATAGAAGCGCTCGAAAATGCGGGCCTGATGCGCGAGCGGAATGCCGACACCGCGATCAATGACGCGCAACCGGACACGTCCCTCGCCGACATCCTCGCCGGTGACGCGGATGGTGGTGCCTTCGCTGGCGAACTTGGTCGCGTTCTCGATCAGGTTTTTGAGGATGAGCGAGACGAGTTTGGGATCGGTGTAGAGCGCGTAAAGACCTGCCTGCCATGTGAACGCGAGCAGGAGCGATCGCTCCTTGCACACACCATCAAAGAGCGCCCGCATCGCCTCCTCGATCTCGCCGAGTCGCACCACGCGGAGTTCGATCGGGGCATCGGGCGTTTCGAGGCGCGACAGGTCCATCAGGTCGGCGATGAGTTCCTCGAGACGAACGACGTTGCCGCCAATCATCGTCAGCAGCCGGTCTCGCATCGGCGGCTCGTCCTTCGCGCCCTCGTTCATCGTCTCGACGGCGGCTTTGATCGAACTCAGGGGTGTGCGAAGTTCATGGCTGGCGTTGGCGACGAAATCGGTCTTGAGTTGCACCGCCGCCGCCAGATCCGTCACGTCGCGCAGGGTGAGCACCGCCCCCGCGCCTTGCAGCAGCGGGACGGGCAGCGCGGAGACCTGCCACACGCGGTTCTGCCCGGCGCGGGGCAGGCGGACTTGCGCACGCCGACGCGAGCCTTGCAACGCCGCCCGGTGCATCTCCAGAATCTGGGCTTGCGCGAGCACGTCCTCGATCGCGCGGCCCGCGAGTTGACCGACGCGATCGAACTCGGTCGATGCCGCGCTGTTGGCGATTACGATCACGCCTTGGGCGTCGGTGGCGAGCAGCACGTCGTCGATGCCGTCGACGATCGCGCGGAGTTGACGTTCAGACTCGCGACCGGCCCGCACCGCGTCTGCGGCAAGGTCCACGGCAGAGTCCACCGATGTGATCTCGACGCCGGGGTTGAACGACCGGGCTCGATCAAGGCTCTCGCGGAGCTGGGCGGCGTCATCGCTGAGTCGTGCGGACAAGCGTGCGGCGGCCAGACCGAGAGAGGCGATCGAGCCGCAGCCCGCGACGGCGGCGAGGGCGACGCTGGCGATGACGAGGTCCGTGGAACCCGAAAGCGCCGCGAGGACGGCGGCCCCGCCACCGGCGCACACACCCACCAGCCCGAGAATGACCGACGCCCGCGGCATGGGCAAGCGTAGACGGGGCAAGCGAAGCCTTGGCGAACCTCAAGGCAGACACGGCGCACCGGACGGATCAGAAACCATCCGAGAGCGTGTCAACCCGATCAACGACACGCACGACCGGGCCGCGGGCCACGGCCCGGAAATCCACTCCATCGTCGGAGCGACCGAAGGCGACTGGCGCGTGCGCCGCTGCATCACGCTGACGCCGCTGTAGTATGACCTCACGCGCCCGCTCGTCACTGATACTCCAAGCCCGCTGGATCAGGGTGTTTGACGACACCGAAGACCCGAGCCGCGCGAGCGGCCGGTGTCCGCGCACCTCGTGCCGGGGGCTTGCGCACCTCGGCTCCTTTGGGCACCGTGCTTCAGTTCGACAACGCCAGATTCGCTCAAGAGCTTCGCGGCGTATTGCCGAATGGAGGGACGCCCAATCTGCGGGGACGAGGAGATGCGGCATGGGCGCCACGTCGATGCGTTCGCTTTTGCCTGAGTGAGAGGCGTTTCTGAAGCGGTTCGAGGATTGCTTCCTGCGGCGGGAGCAGCGGGCGAGCTTCGCCTGCCATGTGAGCCTCCTGTACCTCTCGCGAGCGACCACCTCG
>Ga0164290_1000434_pt1 | contig 136520 bp, 115 predicted proteins | sample Micstemetagenome_FD_108782 | JGI IMG/M metagenome (GOLD analysis project Ga0164290, IMG submission 108782) | Contaminated culture microbial community from soil near Moab, Utah, USA - Microcoleus steenstrupii SON62 (Illumina Assembly) | ecosystem: Environmental > Terrestrial > Soil > Soil crust... | reverse complement strand
TGAACCAGGTCATCTTTACCAGAAACGATCTCTATAGAAAGATTTCCTCCCAGACTAGTAAGTTTTTTTAGCTCAAAGGGATAGAACCCATAGAACAACTTCCTGGTAATGGAATAAGTTGCTAGGTCATCCCTGTCTGTTTGCTTTAACCTGTAATAATTTTCCTTATATAGAGGATGAGCATCTATGTATGAATATTTCTTTAGTGAAGATGAATTATCATTCCCTGCAATTACAGCAAGAGGTGTAAAATCAAAACCATTTCCTGAACGCTCAACTGTAAAATGTTTGTTACCTGTTTCGGTTACGGTAGACCAGTTTACATGCACCTTGTCTCCTTTTAATGTGGCTGTAAAATCTTTTAACTGAACGGGCAAAATGCTTGACGCAGTTACGTTAAAAACATCTGTTATACAGGTCCCCGAAGTGTTATCGGTAACAGTATAATTGGAAGTTCCCGCCGATGAAGGTGTAACTGTAATAGACCTTGTAGTTGCCCCTGTACTCCAACTGTAATTTCCAACCCAGGATGCAGTTAGTGTAATAGTATTACCAACTGCAGTATTGATGTTGCTGGTTTTATTTACATCCTGCATAATTGTAAACTGGTCAGCCACTACTCCATCCCTTCTTATGAACTTTGCATCCAGACGGTTGTCCTCTACCTCAAAATAAAACATGCCCACATCATCCTGCGAAAAAGGAAATGCATTGTGAGGATAACCTGCCTGAACACCCCCATCAGCACCCGAAGAACCAGCTACTACATATACAGTGCCGTGGTTGGCGCCGCCGTAGGTTGTTGTATATGGGCAGGAGCTAGCAGTACCATCATACTTAGCACTTGAATTGCTCAATGCATGTGTGCCGGCACTAAAACTGCTCTCATTACCATAATGACCATTCAATAAATAAGAGCGTTCATAATCATGGCTGTGGCCACAAAGAACCATGTCAACACCGTAACGTTCTAAAATGCGAATGAAATTGTTTCGGATATTAATCAGTTCAGATTCTGTATCGGAATTATGACTCCCCATAGTATAAGGCGGATGATGGAAATACGCCACAACCCATTTCTTTGTATTGGCGGCCAGATCATTTTTTATCCAGGTTACCTGTGGGCCTAACGTATCATACAATCTTGTAGAACCAGATTCTGTTCCATAGGAATCCAATGACAGAAAGTGTACGTTGCCGATATCAAAAGAATAAAAGGCTTCTGTGCCTGATGCAACACCACCACACTCGGCATTAACAGGCATCGTAAAGTTTTGGTAATACGGCCCTGTGCGAACAGATTGTGATGAGGAGTAATAATCATGATTACCCGGCGCAGGATATAGCTTATGGTTCTTTAGAAGATTTGATTGAAAAGGCGTAAAGAAGTTAGACGTGTATTCTGCATCCGTACCGTTGGTATATGCGTTATCTCCTAAAAGCAACCATGCATCCGCTGCATCAATTCCATTTGCTGTTAAATAGTTTTGATAATGCGTTATGGAAAGAGAGCGGTAAGAAAGATCATTACGGCCGCAATCACCGAAAACCGCAAAACGAAACTTCCTGTTGGCAGTTTCTGCCGGTACTGTACGAAAGAAATTATCAGTGCCTTGTTGCAGCACTTGCGTTGTAGAGCCTATACGGTAAAAATATTTTGTATCAGGTGCCAGGCCTGTCACTCTTACCTCATGTTCTGTTGTGCTTAAGGCATCATCAACAACGATTGGATAAGTGCCGTAGCTCGTTCCAACTTCCACTCTCGAATCTGAAGGATTATTTGTTCTCCAACGTAAGGTAATAGCAGTTTGATTTCCCATTTGTAAATAGGGACCTCTTGTTAAGCTTACTGCACCCGGAGCATTAGCTACCAGTTCAAGATCAAAAGATAAATCGGAACTGGTTGCATTTGCCTGGTGCATTTCCACAGCAATTGTATTGTTACCCGATGTAAATGCAGATGTTGCAAGGGATACTGTGATGATAGCATCTTCTATAGCACTTGATGCATAGGTTGAATGACCTATCGTACCTGTTGGCATATTATTCCTTCCCACCTCAACGCCATTAACATACACTACAAACCCATCATCTCTTCTCACATTCATTGTAAAGCTGGCATAAGAAGAAGGATTAGAAATACTGACAACCTTTCTGAAGTAGGTTGTAACATACTTGTTGTTTCCATCACTGCCATAACTTACAGTAGTAGCTTCGCCGCCATCACCATAACCTAATTCTGCATTACCTGTGGTCCATGAAGCATCATTATAGGCAGAAGTTTCCCAGCCGGAAGGTCTCGTGTTATTGTCAAGATACTTCCAGGAAGAGTTGTAATTAATAAAAGTTGTTTGTGAACTTGCCTGTAAAAAGACAAAAGAGCATAAAAGGACGAAAATGGTTTTCATCAGGGTTGTTGATTTCATGAGATTTGTATTTAGTCTGTCGGTGTTTTCCAAGTGCTAAAATCAGGGTTTTTACTAAAGAATGCAAGCGTTTACATGCAAACACTTGTTGTTAGGGGCTTTTACTTATAGCTTTCCAAGAGTAAATTGATATTTAAAGCAAAGCAGTAATTTCATTACTAAGTTTTGATTTTCAATGTAAAACGAATGCCGAACCTTCTCTACCGGATATGTACATGTGTAGTTCTGATTATTTGCTGTTGTGGTTATTTTTTGCCAAAAAAAACTTTAGGCAACAGGCAAATCAACCAGTTTTTCGATAAAAAGCTGGAGCTTCTGAATGCAGAAGTTCAATCCTTTGAGTCTCTTTTGAATAAAAAAACAATAACTACTTCACAGCTGAAGGAAGGCTTCAAAAAAACGCGGCTTGCTTATAAACAGCTTGCTGTCCTATCCGAATATTTTAATCCGTATGAATCGAAGTTGTTAAACGGACCTGCAATTAAAAGAGTGGAAGAAGACAACCCGCAGATCATTATCCACCCACACGGGTTCCAGGTTTTAGAAGAGATGATATTTAATAATAAGCCTGATCTGAAAATGATCCGTCAGGAGCTGGAATATATCCGAGAAATAATAAAAAAGCTTCAGATCGAATCTGACCGGGTGCTAAAATTCACTAATGAAAAGGTATGGCAGGCACTGCGAATGAGCATAGTGCGATTGACTACATTAGGCATTACAGGTTTTGATTCGCCCATCGCACAATATTCATTTGAAGAAGCGAAAAGCAGTTTAATTTCCATTCGCGAACTGATAAGTATCTATGAGAACGCACTGAATAAAAATAGCTTTTCTGGTCTGGATGAATCAATTAATATTGCTATCAAATATTTAAACAAAAAACAGGACTTTAATGCTTTCGACCGCCTCGGGTACATCACGCAATACCTTAATCCTGTCTACAGTTTAATTCAAACGATAAGAATTGAAAATGGATGGCTCAATACCGCTGAACGGTTACCGTTGAATGAAACTTCCAAATCCATTTTTGAAGAAGCTGCTTTCAACATCAACTTCTTCTCACCAAACGAACGATATCGTGTGACCCCGGAAAGAGTTGCTTTGGGTGAAAAGCTTTTCTATGATCCTGTTCTTTCTTCTACAAAAACACAAAGCTGTAACAGTTGTCACAGGCCTGAACTGGCATTTATTGATGGTTTACCTAAAGCTCGTTCCATAGACGAAAAAACGCTGTTATTGCGAAACACTCCAACTTTGATCAACTCTGTATTTCAAACACGGCAATTTTATGATTCCCGTGCTCTTACGTTGGAAACACAACTAAGCGATGTTGTTCATAATTCGGATGAAATGGGTGGATCCTTACAACAAAGTGTTGATGATTTGAAAGCGATCGACACTTATAAAAAAATGTTCAAAGAAGCCTACCCTTCTGAAAACGATCCTGTTTCACAATACAATATTGCCAATGCCATTTCATCTTATGTACGGTCCAGGGTTGCTTTAAACTCCCGTTTTGATCAATACATGCGGGGAACAGTTGATGCGTTAAATGATGATGAAAAGCAGGGTTTTAATCTTTTTGCCGGAAAAGGAAAGTGTGCAAGCTGTCATTTTATACCACTTACAAATGGGTTAGTACCTCCCGATTTTAATGAAACAGAATCAGAAGTATTAGGCGTACCGGCCAACAATAAAAAACGAGCTACTCTTGATGCAGATGAAGGAAAATATAAACATACCAATGCCATCGTTCATAAACATGCGTTTAAAACACCTACCCTTCGAAATATTACACTTACTGCTCCCTACATGCACAATGGTGTATTTAAAACATTAGAGGAAGTAATTGATTTTTATGATAAAGGTGGCGGTGCAGGTTTAGGCATCGCTCCCGACAATCAGACACTACCTGCCGAAAAGCTCAAACTTTCAAACAAAGAAAAAAAACAGATCATCGCTTTTCTAAAAAGCCTTACTGATACAAGTGTGATTTCTATAAAATAAAAGGCCATGATTACACGGCCTTTTATTTTATAGCTTGAACTGATTATTCTTTAACGAACTTCTGTTTCAACAATACTTCTCCTTTCCTGTTAGTGATTTGCACAAAGTACATCTGGGCAGCAAGTGATGCAGTATTGATCTTTACATCCTTTATCCTGTCATTAATGTTTTGATTAACCGTATGTACCACTCTGCCTGTTAGATCGCTAATTGAAATAGTAACCTCATCCGGCTTTGGCATTTCTAACCGCACATTTAATTGATCTTTTACAGGATTTGGATAGAGAGTAATAAGGTATCCTGGGTTATAAATAACATTAATGATCTTGCTATATGTCACACCTCCATCTATATCTTCCTGTCTTATTCGATAGTAATTGTTCCCAATTGCGGGGAAACGATCGAGCAATTGATAAGGATCTGTTCCTTGCACAGTGCCTATTGGTGAAAATTGAATTCTGTCGTTCGATTTCTCTATTACAAAGCGTTTGTGCTTACCATCAACATTTGCCTCCCAATTTAACTGTATGTCTTTTTCTGGTGTAAGCTTACCAGTGAATGTAATGAACTGAACAGGTAAGGTGATAGCATCGTTACTGAAATAAAACGATGAGAAACCACTGATGGTTCCTTGCAGCACATAACCATTATTAGTACCAAAAGCTTCGGCCAATGTTGGATTGATCATTGTTGGTGTAGTGGCAATGGTTGTAAGGCACGAATCGGTGTTCTTCAAAATCTTGATACCTGAAATAGTACCTGCATACCCATCGGAAACAAAGGCATCGTATTCTGCTTTAGTAATGTATAGACGTATCCAGATGTTTCCTCCCGGTTGCTTATGTGGTGTGATCGTCAGATTGCGGTTCATATATCTCTTACCTGATTGCACTCTGCTGGCACCTGTACGGGTATAAACATAAGTAGTAATTGTATCAAGATCGAAACCCTGCGCATTAATCTCAGCAATTATATTGCTTGCTGTATCAGTTATCGGCACCCAGATATTGGTATTATTGTTTGCGGCATTAATTACAACCTGGTTTGCTTTTTCAAAAACATTTGTCTTTCCGGGAGCTACGTCTATTGAGGTTGGAATATAACTTCTGTTTCCACTGCCAGTGTTCACATTGTAGCCGAGGAAAGTATACTTCTGCACACAACCCTGGCAAGCCGCTACTACCGGAAACAAAGCACTCGGACCTGATGTAGTAGTACAACGGTCCATCACAACATATATGTCCTTCCCGTTCGGTGCAAAAGCAAGGTCTCTAAAACGGTTAGTACTTCCAAAATAACTAATGGTATCACTTACTGAATTAGTAGGCAAAGTTGCAGTACCGTTAGTTGATAGTTTTAACCGTACTAACCTACCCCATTTTAATGAAGCTGACACAAGAGATCTTTTCCATCCTGGGATCGAGGAATTGGAATAAAGATCAAGACCCGACCAGCCCTCCGATGGCCAGTTTCCATTACCCGGGGTAGAACTGGCTCCCCAGATACCTGCAACTTGTCCAGCACTTCCGGGATAAGCAGAGAATAATGGGTCTTTATACAAGCCATTGCCACTTGCATCGATTTCTGCTTTACGAGTAGTTTCAGAGCCAATGGGCGGACAACTGGAATTCCCATTGCTCGGGACGTTACCTGGCTGGATGAGATATCCATAAGCCGCACCCGCAGAGTAACTGGTACTAGCACTTGCTGTGGTTGTCCCATCATAGTTGCCATCAACAAAACCGATTACCAACGGATGACCATAATTTTTAAATGGCTCCATGATGTTGATCTCATCATCACTGTAAGGACCGTGTGAAGAACCATACAAAATATTCAACGTCGTGTCATAAGCAAATCCCTGGTTATTGCGATGGCCTATGCTCCAAACAGCACTTTGCACTCCCAACATTGCATTGTATGGATTATCGTTGGGTATCCATGCATCCGAACCGGTTTCGCTGGCATCAGGAATAAGGTTAAACCTTAAGATCTTTCCTTCGTACGAATTAGGAAATTGAGATTTGATTGTTCGGTTAATGTTACCAAACTGCCCTGCACCCATATCACCGGAAGCATAGAACAAATAATTGGTACCGCCTTTTGTAACCGGCGCAATGATCATACGTTGTGAATTGTGATCATTACTACCCGGCAATGTATCACAGATAGATACAGGTGATTCTAACAGTCCCGTAGAAGTATTGTACTGAAATCGGACAACACGATTTGTGAAAACATTTGAATTGGTTTGGGAATGCACATAAGAAACGTATACAAAATTTTGTGGTGAAACAGCATCCAAAAATTTTGGATGTAATGCAAGGCCGGCAAGACCACCCTGGGCACCGGAACCGTTTGCAAACTGGCAGTTGAAGCTGACATCACTCAAAAATGTACTTCCTTGCGACACATCCAGCACCGTTGTCTTAACACCTGTCACCGGATCCATACGTTAAACTTTATATCCTTTCGATTCGGTGATCCACAACTTATTGTCTGGTCCGTAAGTGATCTCCCACGGATCGAGAAGAATGTTAGGTGGTGATAATATCGTTTGCTGAAAAACTTCATTCATCCGACTGGATCCTACTACTCCGGGTTGTAAGGGTGAAACAGAAAGTTCGAATATTGAATTAGTAGCCGTAGGAGGAGTTGTAGAATATATCCGTATATGATAAGTACTTCCTGCAGTAAGTCCGCTGAGGCTTACTTGTGTGTTTCCACACCCAACAGATGTAAATGAACCGCAGCTGCCCGAGAATACTTGTATTCTGGAATTATTTGAAGTCAGGTTGCCCGTCATTGACACCGTTGCATTGGTGGCGCCTGCAACGAATTTATACCATACGTCGTTGCTTGTAGTGGCACTTGCAGCACAGTTGACCGGCATACCTGAACTTTGTGTAGCACCCAATACGGATCCGGTTTGACTGGGAGTAGCAGGTTGCATTACAGTTGCCGTAGCACATTCGTCGCTAACCGAATGAATTGAAACCTTAAAATTCCAGTTGTTCGGATTACTGCTTGGATTAAGTGATGTGTAAATCCGAAAAGTGTATGTGCTACCGGGGTTTAAGCTATACACCCGTGAGGCGGATATATCAAAGCAACCCAGTGAAGTACTGGCAAGGGTGCAATTGCTTGTGTTAAATACCTCGATAAATGTATTGCCGGTAGTAAGAGTTGTGGTAGAACTTAATAAGGATACTTTAATTATAGCAGCTCTTGAATTTGCGGGCATTGTAAATTTATACCAGACATCAGGGCGACTACCTCCGGAACAACTACCTGTTGGGTTGGCAGTTGCATCGGCCAGGTATAAATGAGAAGAATGTGTAAGGCCTACTCCATTAATAGTTGAAAAGTCGTAACTGGTGGCACAGGTGTTATGGGATGCCATCTGGGCCTGTAGAAAATGAGCGAAGCTTGCAAATAGTAAACTAAGCAGCAGTTTTTTCATCGATACGTGGATTTGGGCCTGCAAAATATTGAGCGTAAAGGAAAACCTAAAGAGTAAAACCCGAAATAATTGATTAGTAAATCTCCTTACCAATTTTAGGCAAAACCCCTATTGTGGTTACTGAGGGTATACTTTTATTTTGCATGTTCCATCATTCTTGAAAAATTAAGGATCCGCCATGACTGTCCCTAATGAAAACCGACGTTATTGCAAGGCCGTGTTGCGCATACTGGCTTTGCTGTTGTTTCCCTATATTGCTTTAGCACAACCGGGTAACAACTCGTGTTCAAATGCTACACAACTCATTTCCTATCAAGGCTCAAGTTGTACTTTTCCTACTGCCGGCACTCTTACCGGAGCTACAAATACTGCATCAGAGATTAATCTTGGAACCTGTGCCAGCAGTTCTGTAGATGTCTGGTACCGGTTTGTTGCCAAAAGTACTAATCCTACCGTTCGGGTTACTCAAACATCGGGTACTGCAGGACAATTACGTTACCAGGTACTCACCGGAAGCTGCGGTGCTTTTACTGCATCTTCTGCATGTAACAATGCTACCGCTACCCTCTCAAGTTTAACGCTTGGCCAAACTTATTATATACGGGTATATACCAGTGGCTCTGCTTTTAACTTCAATATTTGTGTAACAGATCCAAATGACGTTTGTAGTGGTGTAGTTACACTTACCTCCAGCACAAGCTGCACAAATGTTCCAGGAAATATGTATGGAGCAACCAATACAGCAATAACAGTGAATGCTCCAAATTGTGCACCTACTGTTTCCTATGATGTATGGTACCGGTTTGTTGCACAAACTTCCAATCCGACGATTACTTTGAGCAGCCTGGGAAGTGAATTTACCAACCCCGGAATGCAGTTGTTATCGAATTGTTCTGGTACCGTTAACCAGTTGTTTTGTGGCACTACATCTATTACTGCCTCTCACCTGACACCTGGTACTACCTATTTTATTCGGGTTTATTCCACCGGCACAGCACCAACCAATCCTGCTAATGCAGACTTTAATATCTGCATCACTGATCCTGTTAGCAGTCTTCCGTCAAATGATGAATGTATTAATGCAGTTAACCTGTCTGTTAGTAATGGTTGTAACACCATCTCCGGAGATATGGCTGCAGCTACGCCTTCATCTACGCCTTTAGGCGGATCATGCACAGGACCTAATGCGTACGATGTATGGTATAAGTTTAGAGCTGTAAACTCTATCGCCACAGTAACCTTGGGCAGTGTGGGTGCTAACTTTCTCAATCCTCGTATTGAAATATTATCAGGCACTTGTGGATCCTTTACGACCCTATTCTGCGGTACCAGTTCATTGGCGGCTACAGGGCTTACTGCTGGTACTACCTATTACGTAAGAGTGTATTCAACTACTGCTCCTGCACCCAATGGAAATGCAAGGTTTAATATATGCATTACCAGTTCCAGTCTTCCCACGGTGCGTTTTGGTAATAGCTATGTAAATGTTTCAAAACGATCTACAGGCGGTGTAGTACAACCGGGTGATACACTTGAGATACGGATGACAATACATCACACATCAGGTACATTTAGCGGCTTGCGTTTTGTGGATAACATACCTACAAATACAGCTCTGCTTACCGGACCTGCGGATTATATACGTATCATAACCAATGAAGGGCTTACCTACAAGCAATATACCCGGGCCGCAGGAGACGATGCGGCTACTTATGTTGCTTCGCCGCCTGCAGGACAATACAACATTCGCATGAACCTGGGTTTTGGTGGAACTAATCCGGGCATTCCCGTAGATAATACAGCTACCGAATTTGCTTCTGCTACAGGTAGCATGACAAATAGCAATAACCCGAGAGGTGGTGGCGGGCTGCTTTTTGCAGTTGCCAACAGGGTAGTTGTTACCGGTAGCGTAGGAAGCACTATTCAATTGAATCCTGCCCAATTCATTTACCGATCCGGCACCAGCGATGTTACTCTCACAGCAACGCCAAACAATATTTACATAAGCAACCCTTTAACGCTATGCTCCAATAGTATAGGTTTAAACAATGCAAGTGAGTTCGGAGGAACGTTTGGGTCTGGCACTTCGCTTAACAGAAGCACAGACCTAACCATACCGATCTCCGGTTATAGTTTCGTTAACAACGTAAGTGTTTTTAATTCAGTAGGTGACGGTCGTTATGCAATTGTAAAGAACATTAGCCCAAAAAGCAGTACAAATCGCAACGCAAACCGTATCCCTTCTTGCGGTAGCCTTGCCTTTGATGATGCTCAGAATTGCAATAACCGCATGTACAGCCACTGGTTCATTGATGGAGACCACAGTGGAACAAACAACGCAACAGGTAACACGCCTCCTGCGGAAGCAACAAATTCGGGCTACATGCTGATGGTGAATGCCGATTTCGTAGCATCAGAAGTTTACTCTCAAACAATAAACAATCTTTGCCCCAATACATACTATGAGTTTTCTGCCTGGTTCCGTAATATCTGTGCTACCTGTGGAGCCGATTCAACCGGCTCGCAGTTTACCGGTACAGCCACGGCGCCAGCCTCGGGTTATCCTGGTGTCTATCCAAATCTATCTTTTGCGTTAAATGGTCTGGACTATTATAGTACAGGTGAGATAGATACGGTTGGATGGGTTAAGAAAGGCTTTGTATTTCGAACTGGTCCGTCACAAACCAGTGCTACGTTCTCTATCCGCAACAACTCACAAGGTGGCGGCGGTAACGACTGGGCGATGGATGATATTGCTGTTGCCACTTGCTTACCTACAATGAGCTACTCACCTACTATCAACCCATTTGTATGTGAGTATAATCCTATTCAGATTGCTGATACGATCAGTTCTTATTTCACCAACTATACTACTTTTAAATGGCAGCGCAGTACTAATGCAGGTGCTACCTGGACCGATATAACAGGTGTGACTACATTGCCTGATACAAATTATTATATCACAACTTATACTATCCCCCCTGCCTACACTACAATGGCTAATAATGGCGATCTATATCGTGTTGTTGTAGCTACCAATGCAACAAACCTCTCTAATCCAAATTGTAATATCTCCGATGGAGTGACCATTACATTACATGTGAATAGCTGCGAGTGGGTACTGGATGTTAACCTGCTCTCTTTTAATGGCAGATTAGTAAACTCCCAGGCGCAACTTGCATGGACCACTTCGCAGGAAACAATGCCAGTGAGTTTTATTATTGAAAGAAGCACTGATGGTCGAAACTTTTACCAGGTGGGCACATTAGCCGGACATAACAATGGCAGTGCAACCAATCGGTACACCTTTGCTGATAGCAGAACAATCAATGGTATGGCCTGGTATAGAATTGTAATGGTTACACAGTCAGGTAAGAAAAAATATTCTTCTGTTATACAGCTAAAAGATAAAACAACAGAGTTTGATGTTACAAATGTGATAAATCCTTTCAGTAATACGCTTACGTTCAATGTAACATTGCCTGCCAACGGACCGGTTGCCCTTGAACTGCTTGATATGTCTGGCAAAAAATTGATCAGTACAGAAACGTTTGCTTATGCTGGTGTTAACAGTATGTCACTTGAAACACCTTCTCTGCCTTCGGGAGTTTATACATTAAGGGTTGCCAATAAGGGCAGCTTTATCATCAAAAGAGTTATGAAAAACTAGTTTGAAACATATTGATTTTAAAGGGAAGGCAACCACCTTCCCTTTTGCTTTTAATGCACTATTTTCACAGCCATCATTCGATAAATATGAGTCCAAATCATAAACCTGTAATAGGCATCACTTGTGGAGATATAAATGGAATTGGTACAGAACTGATCCTGAAAACATTTTCTGATCAGCGAATTCTTGATCAATGCACACCAGTCATTTTTGCTTCAAACAAGCTTATTAATTTTTATAAGAAATCGGTACCGGATGCGCATTTCAATTACCAAATGGTAAAAGATCTGACCAGGCTCAATCACAAGCAGATCAATGTTTACAACTGCTGGGAAGAAGATGTAGTGATCAACCCGGGACAACTAAATGATACAGGAGGCAAGTACGCTGTGCGATCCCTCTTGTCTGCCGCCCAGGCTTTAAAAGAAAGACATATCCATGGAATTGTTACAGCACCTATTCATAAAAAGAATGTTCAATCAGCCGAATTTTCTTTTACCGGCCATACGCCATTTTTTAAATCCATATCAGGATCAAGTGACGTATTGATGCTCCTGTATACGAACGACCTGAAGGTTGCTTTAGTAACAGAGCATGTACCGGTAAAAGATGTAGCACAACACATCACAAAGCAGATCGTTCTTTCCAAGATCAATCTTCTGCATCAGAGCCTAAGAAAAGATTTTGGTATAGATAAACCGAAAATTGCCCTATTGGGATTGAACCCGCATGCAGGCGATGAAGGGCTGATTGGTAATGAAGAAGAGACGATCATTAAACCGGCAATCAAAGAAGCGAAACAAGACAAGCTGGTGTTTGGGCCATACAGCGCTGATGCTTTTTTTGCTAGAAGAAGCTATTTGCAATTTGATGCTGTACTGGCAATGTATCACGACCAGGGTTTGATACCCTTCAAAACCATTGCTGTTGGAGAAGGGGTGAATTATACCGCCGGCATGCCTTTCGTTCGCACATCACCAGATCATGGTACTGCCTTTGATATTGCCGGAAAAGGAAAAGCAGATGCCACTTCATTTATCGCTGCTGTTTTTGAATGTCTCGATATCATCAACAAAAGAGCTGATTATGAAGAGAGGAATAAAAATCCTTTAAGGAAAATAACCGCTGAGGTTTTAAAAAATGTAGTTGATGAAAAGATTGATGAGACGATTGATGAGTAATTATTTATCCGCAAACTCTTTATCGTCTACTCCCTTATTAATGATATAGTTTGAATAGGAAATTTCTACTGTGCCTTTTTTATTCTTTAGCTTCTGGTCTTTTTTAGAACCCTTGTCGTATTCTAAGGTTAAGCCTTTTGGTAGTTTGTAATCTTTTGTGTTGAAGGAGAAAATAACTTTATCAGGCAAGCCCCATTCTGCATATTTGCCATAATCCATATCAATTTCGTAACTGCCGCTTTCTTTTGTAGTAACGCTTGATTTCCGGATGACTGCATTCTTGTCATCAATATATAAGGTCATTAAAACAATATCACTGCTTTCATCAAGAGGCAAGATCATAACAGCTTTGGTGTTAACGCCTCTTATCAATTTGTCCCCGGCCGATACGGTTTTGTAGTTATCGGCAAACAACAAAGAATTGACATTTATGCTTACACCACCTTTTGGCAAAATAGAAATACCTCCTGCTTTTTTTACCTTAAAGCGATTTGGTCTTTTATAAAATACATTCACCTGCGAAACAGGAGCGTTAATGAAACTAACATCAATCTTCATCTTCCCATTTGCTTTGTAATCATTCACTTTTTCCAGCTTTGCCTTTACTTTTTTAATTAACTCTTCCTCAGCTTGTGCAGAAGCATGGAAAGAAATGAGGCTTATAAGAGCAATAAACAGGCAACGTATCATTTAGGTAAGAATATCTTTTTTATGAAAAATATAGAGAGCCAAAGAAACGAATATTATGATGTGCAAAAGCAGCACCATAGCCGACTTTAACACTTCGCCATTATCAACCGGCCGGTCAAAAAGACCTTTCCAGTTGAGCATATGATTGATGAACAAATAAGGTTTCAAAGCATTGAAGAAAGGAATGTCCATTGTAATTAAAATGGTAAAAACAATGATAATGCTCATTGCTGCTATGATAGGGCCAATAGAATTTTCTGCAAAAACAGACAACAGAAAAGCCAGGGAAGCCACAGTCATCATTGCAAGTGCAGCAAAGCCAAAAGCAGCGATGTATCTCCAGAACACATCATCCTTGTTCAACAGCACTAAACCTTCCTGTTTCAATATCATCAGATCACTTGTTCCGAATATCATTATAGATCCAAAAAGGGATAGCACAGCCATGAATAATAGTAAAGCCAGGGTGTAAATAGCAGTAGCCAAAAATTTACCTAACACCAGTTCGGTGCGGCTTACGGGTTTGCTTACCAACAAACGTAAGGTGCCCATGTTCGCTTCACCAGCCAGCATATCGCCGGCCACTAAAGAAATTAAAAGCGGAACATGTATCAGCAGGGTTTGAAGTATAATGTAACAAACAAAATAACCGTTAAGCTGCTTTCCTTCTATAGTAAAACTTTCATTGATGGATTGCATCATGAAGTTCATGTATTCCTCGCCATCTGCATACAATGCAAATTGAATAAGAATAACGATAGCAGCTATAGCGGCAAACGCAATATAAGTTCGCGGCTTTTTAAAGATTTTAAAGAGTTCAATGCGTGTAAGCTGCCACATGCTGGTTAGAAGTTGTTAGCGATAAAAAATAAGTCTCCAAAGAATGCCTGGCCTGGATACTGATCACCTGCACATCGTTTTGGACCAGGTATTTATTCAGATCAGGTATAAGGTTCTTATGCATCTTTAGTTGGAGCGGCCCTTCTTTGGAACGTACATAAGCACCCCACTGAGAAAGGGCCATTTTGCCTCTTGCGTCAACATCATTTGTTGTTTGAATTTCGACTAAGGTATCTGCAGGATTAAGCAATTCAGCAACAGAACCTTCTGCAACCTTTTTTCCTTTATCAATGATCAGCATAGAATCTGCTATCAATTCGATCTCAGATAAAAGATGCGATGAAACAAAAATTGTTTTCCCTTCGATTTTGCTTAAATGAAGTATGAGGTTACGCATATCAGCTATACCTTGCGGGTCTAATCCGTTGGTTGGTTCATCCAGGATGATCAGCTCCGGCTCATGAGCTAAGGCACACGCAATACCAAGACGTTGCTTCATGCCCTGAGAGAATGTTTTGATCTTGCTATTGGCCCGTTCTGCTAAACCAACTCTTTCAAGTTGTTGCATTAATTGTTTTTTAGTCAGGTAGGTGCCGGACAATTGGGCCATGATGCGCAGGTTTTGTAAAGCAGATAAATACTTGTAGAGGTCCGGCTTTTCTATGATAGCACCTATGTTTCTTAAAATAGATTTTCTATTGGAGTAAAGATCTTTACCGAAGATTTCTATGCTTCCAGAGGTTGGTTGAATTAGGGTTAAGATCATCCGGATGGTAGTTGATTTACCGGCGCCATTCTGACCAAGAAAGCCATGAACTCCTCCTTTTGTTATGGAAAAAGAAAGCCCGTCAACTGCCTTTACTTCGGAAAATTGTTTGGTAAGATTTTTTGTCTGAAGAACAATACTCATTGAAAATAATGCAAACCTAAACCTTAGACAATTAACTGCCCAAATAGGTTTTCAAACTTTCAACATATTTTTCAAATGCTCTTATCCCTTCCTGTGTGATCTTGCAAATGGTTTGCGGATAATTGTCCTTGAACTGCTTTTGAACCTCTATATAACCGGCATCTTTCAGCTTTTGAATTTGCACACTGAGGTTTCCTGCAGTAGCTCCTGTTTTATCTTTTAAAAAGGTAAACTCCGCTTCTTTTACAGAAATCAACAAGCTCATAACTGCAAGCCGCAACTGAGAATGTAATATGGGATCCAGATCTTTAAACACCTGTTTTATCCTCTCTGTGTAGTTTTCTAAAGTCTTTGTTAGCCAAATGGCCCGGGATGATATAGCCAATTAGCACTGCAATGGCATGAAGCATCATTACCTGTTCAAACGTAGCCACAAACAGGGCAACAAAGCCAAAAGCCCAACTTATATATGCACCAATAACCGATGGTTTGAAATTGAGTGCAGAGCCATAGATCAATATCCAGAAAGAATAAAGGTTGATCAATAAAGCGAAACCGATACGAACAAATGAACCATCGAAATAACCAAGCTTATCAAACACTTGTCTTGAGCCAACATTAATGGCTACAATGATGAACATAAGGCAGATAAAAAAACCAACATTGAGCTTTCTGAAAAGATCACCGGTGTAGGTCTTCACCCGTTCGGTTCTTTTGAAGAAGAAAAAACGGATCGTTTCCCACAAGCCAATAACTAATGAGATCAGTCCAAATACATTCCAGAAAAGAAATGTATCCTCAAACCAATTAAAACGCAGGTTGAAAATGGTAAGTACTGAAGCAATGAATAACATCCAGCCCCAGACAATCCAGCCTTTGCCATCATCTTTTTGTTCTTTTTTTGCAGTGCTGATCATTTGCTGTATTAACAGCAAGCCTTCCTGCTCATTTATTTTTCGTTCTTCCATTATGCAGTTCTTGAAGATTTTAATAAATGCCCTGGTATGATGTAACTGGTAAGAATGGCTGCCGCCCCTATTAGCAACTGGTAATCAAAGTGCACATAGATAGATGCCAGTGCCAATGCCCAATTAAAAATTCCGCCTACAACAAGTGGTGTAAATTGCAACAACCTGCCTGATACAAATGTTCCCAAACCATAGAACAAAATATAAAGTGGCCAGGCATAGGCCCAACCACTTTTTGAATTCATTATTATAAAACTCAGCACAAAAAAACTTATTCCCAGTCCTGTCCATAAGTGGGACATGCTTTCACCAATATATGTTTTTACATTCTCATTTTTTGTGCTTCGGAATATGTAGATCACTGTAGCAATAGCAGCAGGAATGGTGATCAGCCATGCAGCATAGTGATATTTATACTGAACCAGTACTTTCAATATAAACTGTGCTACGATGGCTGCAAACGTTATCCATCCCCACAGCAAAAAATAAAAGCGGTTCTCTTGCAGGTTCGATTTTGTTTTACTGATCATAGATTGGATCAGTTGCAAACTTTCCTGCGGAGAAAAATTATCCTGCATATTATTTTATTTGAGAAAGAAAGTATTGAGCAACAGATTTACCCCAATGTGGATGAATAGAACTTTCGGGTTTGAAAGCGTCTGCTTTTGTAATAGATTCTTCAAACAACTTCTTTGCTTCTGTCTTGCTACCACCAAATTGCTCAGGTGTGTAGAATTTATCCTGGCCTTGCAACAAGTAAACCCTGGGATTTTCAGCATTAAGGCTTTTTGCTTTTTCTAAAGCAGCATTGGCTTCCATACCGTATTTCATATAACGGTTCATCGGGTCTACCATCATACGCAGCGAAGCGATCATTTTCTTCACTACATAGATCTCTGAATTGTCCTTGCTTAACGCTTCGGCTTTATTGATCAAACCTTCGGCCTTATCAGCAATAGGATCAATTATAGAAGCATCAGCAGGGCCTGAAGGATTCATGGATTGATAACCCATATTTACATTAGCCAGGGCGGCATAGTAGTAAGGCAGCCATTGTGTTTTCTCAGCATTGGCAATACGTTCAAATGTATTGGCCATTTCTTTTAAACCACTTACACTCCACGTAGTATCAAATGCGGATACTTTTTCTTCCATGGTTTTAGTGTACTTCTCGCTTTGCGAAAAACCTGTTGCTGCGCATAAGCTTAAGCTTAAGAATAAAATTGTCTTTTTCATGATGATGCGTTTATTAATGCGTGTTTGTTTTTTCTCTTAATAATTTTTCATATTCCTTATCAACAGAATTGGATCTTGGAGAAACATAGGCGCCTACATAATGGAAAGCCACACCAATGCCCCAACCCAATGTTGACCAGATTGGCCAGGGTGCCCACCCTCTCGATTCACCATCTGTAAAAAACCAGATGCCCCACAAAAACAGGTTTACAATTATGTAAGTAGCTAAGTGACTTTTAAACGAAGCTCTTCTTCTTGCCAGGTCCCATAACTGAGGATCTTTATCCTGAGGCGTTTGTTGATAGTAAGACATATAAGTTTGAAGTTTATAGTTAGAAGTTTGTAGTTAAGTTTCTCATTACTGATTACTCATTACTCATGGTTAAAGGCTGCTGTTGATCACTTCATCCGACCTGTCAACACCAAAGGATACGAATGCACCGATGAATACAAACATTCTTGATGTTGGTGTGATGGCTTCCTTTCTTAATCCATTGTAGGAGTATTGATAGCCGTAGGTTTGTTTAATGTTGAAAATATTGCTTACCTGCAACACATATACAGCAAAAGATTTCGCATCTTTCTTACCAATGGATGGCAGATAATTTAATGCAAAGCTTACGTTGTGATAAGATGGTATGGTTCCTCTGTCGCTAAACTTCGTTGTATTTCCAATTGGCTCTATACGATAATAAGGACGGCCACTTGCAAAGTTGTAAGAACCATTAAAGTTGGTTTTCAATTTTTGTACAAAACGTTTTACTACAAATGAACCGGTGTGTTTTGCAGCAAAGTTGGGAGTTATGGCAGAAGGAAAATTCAGAAAATTCCTTTTTGTATCCAGGTAAGAATAAGATATCCAATAATCGACATTCTTTAATGACTTTTTATCTCTCCAGAAAAATTCAATTCCTTTTGCATCGCCAAAACCATTGTTGCTGGCAGCAACATCCCTTCCGTTTACAGAAGCCGTTTTAATAAGGTTATCATACTTTTTATAAAATACTTCTGCCCTGAATGATTGTTGCCCTACTACTTTTTGCAGCTGTGCTATATAATGCGTTGCCTTCATATAATCTAACTTATTAGCAGCAGGCAGGTATTGCCTTTCCGGATCCTGGTAAAAAATGCCATAGGCTAATGAAGCCTGTGCACCTTTACCTAACTTGTAAGCAACCGACAACCTTGGAGCTATGTTGGTCTTATTAACTAAAGAAGAATTTTCTAACCGGGTACCAATCTTGGCAGCCAATGCATTGGTAATGTAAATGTCTGCTTCGGCAAAACCAGATGTAATACTTTCTTTCATTCGACCGCCAAATTTTTGCCCGTTGTATGTTGTAAACTCCGACCAATCATTACTGAAATTGTATTCACTTCCAAAACGTATGGCACTTAATCCTCTTAGCCTTCTTTCAAATACCAATTTGCCGTTCCAGTAGTTGCCATTTGTGTTGATGCCGAATTTTTTAAACTCCAGGCCGCTTAGCATTACTTCCTTTTTTGATTCGTCCTGCATAGACGCATCAATATCATCGCGGTTGTTTGAATAAGAAAGACCAGCCTGCAACTTCCACCTGTTGCCTAAAGCTTCCTTCCAAGCCAGATTGTGATAATGATTTTTGTTGCCTAAAGCAAATTGATCTCTATACCCAATAGAGTCAATGCTACTTGAAGTAAAATCAAGAGTGTTAGAACTAAAGTATCCATAGTATTTTATTATTCCTGTTTTAGAGGTTTTGATTCGGAAGTTGGCATCTGCATTATGAAATTTGGGCACCTTTGAATAATCCTGTTTTTGTTTGATCACTTTAAATGCCAGTGAGAGGTCTGTATAATTATAGCTAAAGCCAAAAGAAGACTTTTTGTTTTTTGAAAGATGCTGATAGCCTGCACTTCCGCTTAAAACTGTAATGCCTAAATTGGCAGAAGACCGTTCAGGCAGGTCAATAGACTCCAACACCAGCGCCGAAGACAAAGCTTGTCCATACAAAGCAGAATATCCGCCTGTACTAAATACGGTTCCCTTAAAAAGGAATGGCGAAAAACGTCCGAACTGTGCAATGTTGGGCACACTGCTAAAGAAAAATTTATTCACCAGGGTTCCATCAATAAAAATCTTTGTTTCGCCTGCAGTTCCACCTCTTACAAAAAGGCCTTCGCTTTCGCCAACCTGCTGTGCACCAGGCAAAGTTTTTAAAGCACCCGTAATATCGCCGTTAGCACTGGCTGTTGTTACAATATCAATCGGGTCTAAAACAGCCGTAGCTCTTTTGCGATCGCTGGCTTCAAAAGTACCTGCAGTGATAACTACAGCGCTAAGCTCATTGATCTCTTCTTTCAACACAATATTTAAGGTTTGGCCAGCCATACTAAGAATAAGTTTTTGCTCATAAGCCTTGTATCCTATAGCACTAACCTCTAAAACTTTCTCCCCTTTCTCTGATGTTTGAAATGAAAACCTGCCTGTTGAGTCGGTAGTGGCTCCGTCATAAGTGTCTTTTAAAGTGATGCTGGCACCTATCACAGGGTTATTCTTATTATTTTTTACAGTACCCGAAACGGTGGTTTGTGCCTGAGCAAGTGTTGTGATAAGAAGAAGCATCAAACCGAAAATCTTTCTCATAAATCAGAATTATTGCACAAACGTAAAGTAGTTTATATTATAAACCAAAATTTTATTTTACTGGTTTTTAAAAAGAAGAAACCCGGCCTCCGCAAGCCGGGTTTCTTTAATAACCCTATATCTTTTTATGATACTTAGTTTTTGATGACACGTTGCTGAGCAACTTGATCTTCACAGGTGGCTTTAACTAAGTAAAAGCCATTGGATTGATTACCAATGTTCAGCACTTCCGTTTGGCTGGCAGCACCTAATTGTATTGCTTCAAGAATAACTCCATTAGCATTGTACAATTCAAGTGTTACTTTTTTGCCCTGGAAAGAAGCCGGCAGGGTAACTCTTAATTGATCTTTCACTGGATTTGGATATGTTGATAATGCAAGTGAAGCAGCATTATCTTTTGCTAAGCGAACAATGCGTACTGCAGAGAATGTTGATTCTTTTGTTTTATCAACGCAAAGGACACGATAGAAATTCATACCCGATGCAGAGCTAACATTTCTGTCCTTGTATGCATATTGCGTTCTTACTCCATTACCTCCCGCAGGGAAAACCGTTGCAATATCTGTATAGTTTTTACCATCATTGCTACGCTGTACTACAAAATGGCTGAAGTTTTCTTCCATGTCTGTAGTCCAGTTTAATGTTACATCGGTGCCTTTATAAATGGCATTGAAATCGGTCATCCTTACAGGTAAAATAACAGCAGGGGCTAAACTAAACTGACGGAACCAGGTTGAATTCAATCTGATACCTGCACCATTAGAAGCTACTGCTCCCGACTTAGCACCGTATCTGAACCTGATTTTATCAACCTGCAAATACTGGTAAGTCACCATTACTTGTGTTGAATTGGTATCAATGTTCATAAAATTTTCTACTGGTCCGGATACTGACGTACCTACAACACCCTGGAAAGCATGGTCGCATTGGTCATGCAACAAACCGCTTCCATCACAATTCTGACACTCGTCAGTATTATTGCCAGATCCGGTCATTCCGTCTCCTCCGCAATTTGTGCAACCAAATAACGGGCTGGCAATATTATCTGCAGAGCAGGTAAAAAGCTGGCCAACTGCACCGGCAGGATTTGAATTCAAATAGCTTACAGTTGAATAGCTTACAGAGCTGGGATTAGAATAGGTAACATACTCTGAAATAGATAAGCCATCACCATCCACATCCAACGCAGTAAGATCTACTTTTTGCATTTTTTGTTTTTGGTTAGTGCCTGCTTTGTAAAAAGTCATTTCAAAATCTATGTACCAGTTCTGGTTTGGTTGTACCAAGCCTGGCAATCCAAATTGTGGCTGAAAAGCTTTATCCCAACCTAAAGATGCCAGGTCTACATTGTTCATCACGATATCATTACGTGAAAACTTTTTCAACTTAATCTCAGCATCAACCGACTGGCCATTTTGAGCACCTACATTGCTGAAGCGATAAATAGCACCTTCTTTATTGGCGGTTCCTGATGTCAAGGCTGGATTTTTAAAAACCAGTTCAGGAGCAGCAGCAGAACTTCCGCTACCGTTTCCGCCCCCATTTCCGCTTTGTGCAAGGGAAGTAAGGGAAGTAATTACTGTTGCAATTAACAACAGTGCGATTTGAAAATTTTTAAAGTGTACAGTTTTTTTCATCTTGTTTTTTTTAATAGGGTTGTGATTAGGTAAGGCTTCCTTCGGCCTGGATTTTAGGTTAAACAATGTTTTTCAGGATAATGCGGAAAATGGTTCTCTAAGATGTTGGAATGCTAAGCGGTCTTTTTACAGGAGATCGGATAATGAGGTGCTTGAACGGTTTTGGCTTTTTGTGGGATGTTGGATGATAGGTGAGTTCCTTAGGTAATCTTATTTTTTCCCAGGAAACAAATCTCTTCTAATGGTTAATGCCGGAGCTTTTCAGGGGATGATGGATTGGAAGTTTCTCGTTGGTTATTGGTCTTTTGCTCTTCTTAAGAATTGAATTTTTTAAAAAACTAATGATTGATTTCCGGGCTATTGAAGCGGTTGCCCAGGGCGGTGCGAAGGCTACAGAAGTAATAGACTACTGCCAGAGAAATGCGGCTGCCTTGATGGAGGAAAAAGGAAATGAATCCTTTAAGTGAAGTCAAACGTTTCATAGTCGGGATCAATTTAGTTTTCTAAGGGATTTCGATCTGTGGTTTTCTTTCGGACTTTGAATTCTTTGTCTTTCTAAGGATTGGCTCAACAAAGAAAGAATGCGTTTGCGGAAAATGCAAGCTTTTGTAAGAAAATTTACTTAATCCAAACCGTAAATTCCACATATCCCCTTTAAATCAATCACTTAAGTACAAAAGAAATTAGTGGTAACCCCTACAAAAAAGTAAAACCAGGCCTGAGAACAGGCCTGGGTGAAAACAAAATGTACCGTTCCTATTTAGTTTTTTATAATTCTTTGCTGCAGCATTACCCCGTTGCAGGTGGCTTTTACAAGGTAAGCTCCTTTTGAAAGATCGTTTAGCTGTATAGTTTCTGTCTGGCTGGCATTACTAACTTGCAGGCTTTTTAATGCAGCCCCATTACTATTAAATACTTCTACCAAAACCTTTTTATTTTGCCACTCATTAGGTAAAGTAAGTTTAACCATGTCCTTTACCGGGTTAGGAAAAGCAGTCAACTCTAACTCATTACTCTTTTGCAACCTGATCACTCTAACCTGAGAGTAAGAAGCTTCTTTTGATTTCTCTACTAAACGCAAGCGGTAATAAAGTATTCCTGTAGCAGAGCTCACATTGTTATCCTTAAAGCTGTAGGCAGAAGTTTGTGTAGTGTTGCCATAGGCAAATACTACGGCCGCTTCGCTATAGCTTTTGCCATCGGTGCTGCGTTCTACTACATAATGGCTAAAGTTTTCTTCTGTTGCACTAATCCAGTTCAGGTTGACCGCTTCATTTTTAAGTACTGCCTGGAAGGAAGTGAGTTTTACAGGCAACATAGCTGGCGGCGCCAGACTAAATTGTTTAAACCATAGAGAGTTCAATCTTTCACCTGCGTTGCTTACTACTGACCCCGAAGTAGCCCCGATTTTAAAACGGATTACATCTTTCTTTTCATAAACAAAAGTTGACATTACCTGTGTGCCCGACGTATCTATGTTCACAAAATTATTTACGGGTGCCTTTACAAACTTGTTATTGCCCACATTATTATCACCTGTTAAAGGAGCACCATCTTCCCATGCATGATCGCATTGGTCATGCAATCTGCCAGAGCCTTTACAGTTGCCGCATTTCGAGGTACCATTTTGTCCGCTTCCATTGCAATTGCTACAGTTTACTAATGGCGAAGCCGTAGTACACTCTGAGCAAGGGATCGCTCCTGATGGACAAATAGTAGTGGTAAAAGGAGTGGCTTCAGTAAGATACGTAATTGAGCAAAAGCTGGCACTTTGAATTTTTTCCATCTGAACATACTCTTTGATGGAAACACCATCGCCATCAATGTCTAAAGACGTTACATAAAACTTATTTATCTTTTTCTTATTAGTTGTTCCGGCCTGATAAAAAGTCATTTGAAATTCCATCCACCAGTTTTGGTTAGCAGCCACATTTCCAGCTATGCCCAATTGTGGTTGAAAGGCTTTGTTCCAACCTAAATCCGGCACATCAATATTAGTAAGCGTTACCAATGAAGTAGATCTCCTGATAATCTTAACATGAGCATCAATACCGGTTGCCACATTGCTGAATTTATAAACTGCACCATCCTGTGCGTTTACACCTGCAATTAAAGTAGGGTTTTGAAATACTAGTTCTGGTATTACCTGGTTTGAACTTCCAGACTGAGCAGAAACAAGGGTAGAAAAGAGGAACATTAAAACAGTTCCAATAGAAAACAGTTTCATTTTAAAAGTTTTAAAGTGTACAGATAAATTCATAGCCTTTTATAGAGTTCTGGATAAAAAGGCTTTCATGGCTGGATTGAAACTGTTATTTAGCAGGATTTGGAATCAATTATATAAACAGCTTTTATGCTGTCAGGTGAACATTTTTTTTAGAAAACAGGATTGAGTTTTGGTGAACACACCAATAAGCAGGTAAAAAGTAGATGAAAGTTCGTGGAGAACGTTCATAGCCCGGATCAATTTTGTTTTCTAAAGGGTCGGCTCTTAAAAGGATGGAAATTGATTCAGCTTTTCGGGGGAGATTGGGAACGGATTGATGGCTCAAAGAAAAAACCCATTTTTCAAAAATGCAAGCTTTCTGGAAAAATTATTCATTCTGTTGTCTTCAAAGCTCGCCAACAAAAAGCTAAATGCTATATAGATTAACGAGTTAGATTTGTTTTCTATTAACAAAAAAAGCGGCTCAAATTGAGCCGCTTTGTATTTCTTCATAAGGATTATTACTTGTACTGAGGTATCAAGCCATTGGCTAGATCAACCATCTTCTTAATACCATCATCAGGCAAATTACCCCTCTTAAATTCAGACAATACATCAGGAAGTTTGTTTTCCATTTCCATCAGGAAGTGTTCCTCAAACTCTTTCACCTTACTCACCTTCACTTCGCGTAACAAACCTTGTGTACCTAAGTAGATAATAGCCACCTGCTTTTCAACCGACATAGGAGAATACTGTGGCTGCTTGAGGATCTCTACGTTACGGGCACCTTTATCAATAACCGATTTTGTTGCAGCATCCAGGTCACCACCGAACTTGGAAAACGCTTCCAACTCACGATAAAGAGCCTGGTCAAGCTTTAAGGTACCGGCAACTTTCTTCATAGACTTGATCTGCGCACTACCACCCACACGGCTTACAGAAATACCTACGTTAATAGCCGGACGAATACCAGCGTTAAACAGGTTTGATTCCAGGAAGATCTGACCATCCGTGATCGAGATCACATTTGTTGGGATATACGCTGACACGTCACCAGCTTGTGTTTCAATGATTGGCAATGCTGTTAAGGAACCACCACCTTTTACCAAATGCCTGATGCTTTCAGGCAAGTCATTCATATCTTTTGCAACAGCGTCGTTATTGATCACTTTCGCAGCTCTTTCTAACAAACGGCTGTGCAAATAGAATACGTCTCCAGGATATTCTTCACGACCAGGAGGACGACGCAATAACAGAGATACTTCACGATAAGCTACTGCTTGTTTAGAAAGATCATCGTAAATAATCAAAGCTGGTCTTCCGGTATCACGGAAAAACTCTCCAATAGCTGCACCTGCAAACGGAGCATAGAATTGAAGAGGAGCCGGATCAGAAGCAGATGCCGCAACAATAATGGTATAATCCATCGCACCAGCATCTTGCAAAGTTTTCATCACACCGGCTATGGTAGATGCTTTCTGACCAATTGCCACATAAATACAATAAACAGGTTTACCTGCTTCGTAAAATTCTTTTTGATTAATAATGGTATCTAAACAGATAGCTGTTTTACCAGTCTGACGGTCACCAATTACCAACTCACGTTGACCACGGCCAATAGGGATCATCGCATCAATTGCTTTAATACCTGTTTGCAATGGCTCTTTTACAGGTTCACGAAAGATTACACCTGGGGCTTTGCGTTCCAAAGGCATTTCATAACGATCACCTGCGATAGGACCTTTACCATCAATTGGTTCACCTAAAGTATTTACCACACGGCCCACCATACCTTCGCCTACTTTAATTGAGGCGATCTGGCCTGTACGGCGCACTTTTGCACCTTCTTGCAGGGTTCCCATCTCTCCCATCAAAACCACACCTACGTTATCTTCCTCAAGGTTCAGAGCGATGCCCTGCACACCATTTTCAAATTCAACTAATTCACCGGCACGAACATTACCCAAACCATAAACACGGGCAATACCATCACCCATCTGTAGTACAGTTCCTACTTCTTCTAAATCAGCACCGGCATTAAAACCACTTAGCTGCTGACGAAGAATGGCACTTATTTCATCTGGCTTTATTTCTGGCATATATCAGAATTAAAATGTTTACAAATTAAAAAAGTCTGTTTGTCAATGAGTCAGTAAGTCATACAGGTCATTTGACCCATTGACTATTTCGCCTATCTGACTTTGTAAATAAAATCGTTGTTCTCAAATTGGCGTGCAATGTTTTTCAAATCATAGGAAATACTTGCATCAATTAATTTATCACCCGCCTGCAAAACAAATCCGCCAATGATCGCCGGATCCACTTTTTCTTCCACTTCTATATTTTGCATATTGCTGGTAGCTTTCACCTGGGCCACAATTGCGTTCTTTACTGCATCGCTAACCGGTGTTGCGGTAGTTAGTTTTACTGTATGAATGTTCTTTTGCGATTTGTATTGTTGAATGAACGAAGTGATCACTTCCGGTAAAACAGCTTCACGAGTTTTTGCTATTAGTAAAGTTGTAAAAGCTTTTGTTAGATCACTGATCTTTCCCGCAGTGACCGCATTAACTACTTTGGTTTTAGCATCACTTTTCACAACAGGGCTGCGAAGCAGGTTTAAGAAATCACGGCTTTCTTTAGTTAACTGCTGCAAGTACAGCATATCATTATACACCTGCTCTAACTGTCATTTTTCAACAGCCAGGTCAAGTATCGATTTCGCATATCTGGATGCTACACGAGGGTTCAGCATTAATTAAGTTTTACTTCGTCAACTAATCCTTTTATGTGTTCTTCCTGAGCAGCCGGAGAAGCCAATTCTCTTCTTAATACCTTCTCCGTTACTTCCACCACTAATTTACCAACCTGGTTCTTCACTTCTGTTATAGCTGCCATCTTCTGAGCATTGATTTGCTGCTGCGCTTCGGTAATGATCTTATTGGCTTCTACTTTAGCCTGCTCTTTGGCTTCATTAATAATGCGATCCTTTGTTTCTCTTGCTTCTTTCAGCATAGCACCTCTTTCTTCACGGGCCTTTGCCATTAACTCTTCATTCTCACTCTTCATTTGTGCCATTTCTCTCTTAACTCTTTCAGCGGTTTCCAATGAACCTGCAATCGTTTTTTCACGTTGGTCAAGAGAGCTCAAAATGGGCTTCCATGCAAACTTTTTCAGAACAAAGAATACGATCAAAAAAGCCAGCAAAGTCCAAATGAACAATCCAAATCCGGGGGTAAGAAGTTCCATATGTAATTTTCAGATTTCTTGTTTAAGTTAAACTGCACCCGCCGCCCTGTGCTTGAGGTGCAGTTGTCTTTTTAGTTGCAAATCAACGAGCTTACACGAACATTGCCAGGATACCAGCAATAACCGCAAACAATGCAACACCCTCGATGAAGGCTGCGGTAAGGATCATGTTCGCACGAATGTCGTTAGCAGCTTCTGGCTGGCGGGCAATTGATTCAACTGCACCACGACCGATCTGACCGATACCGATACCAGCACCGATTGCCGCTAAACCAGCGCCGATAGCACCACCTGCGTTATCTAAAACCGGGGCTGCTTCTTCAGTTGCTTGCAACAATGTGAATAATAATTCCATGTTTGTTCTATTATATTGGTTAAAAAAAGACTTTTTATGTTAGATGTACGATGTGGGATGTACGATCTAAAAAACTAACATCGTACATCTAAAATCATACATCAAATGATCACCGGCTCTGTTGGCGGATTACCTTGATGTGCATCATGCTCATGTTGATGATGATCTTCGGTAGATTGACCAATAAACACTGCCGTAAGATTTGTAAAAATGAAGGCCTGGATAAACGCCACCAGTACTTCAATTACATAAATGAACACTGTAAAAGCAATTGAGATCGGAGAAAATCCAACACCAACGCCTGTGCTCATATTTCCAAAAATGAAAATCAACGATATCAGACAGATGATAATAATGTGGCCTGCCAGCATGTTTGCAAACAAACGTATGATCAAGGCAAATGGCTTGGTAAAGATGGAAAGAATCTCAACCGGTACCATAATGAACTTGATACCAAACGGTACTGGCGGGTTAAAAATGTGACCCCAATAATGTTTATTACCACTGAATGTAATCACTAAGAAAGCAACCAAACCTAAAACAGCTGTAAAAGCAATGTTACCAGTTACGTTGGCTGCACCAGGCACCAATCCGAAAATATTATTAATTAAAATGAAGAAGAAAATGGTAAGCAACAACGGCATATAGCTTCTATACTTGTGGCCAATGTTGGGTTTTGCTACTTCATCTCGTACAAACTGAATGATGGGTTCGATAGCATTTTGCCAGCCTCGCGGAGCTGTGGTTACCCCTTCGCCTCTGCGGTATCTTTTAGCGATGGAAGTCATCAGTAAAACCAGGAGAGTTAGGGCAATGATCATTTGGACCACATTACGGGTTAAAGACAAGTCGTATACTTTAACGCCTGGTAAAGGACGTCCGGCTTTATCTACAGCGATGATTGATTCATTGCTATAAAGCTTGATATCGGCGTCGCTCATTCCTTCTTCCTTCAACTGCTCTTTATAGTGTTTGGTAACCAATCGGTAACCGCGGTAAGCCTCTTCTCCATGATGAAATTTAGAGGACATGAATACAGAAAGACCTCTTCCAGGTTCATACAAGATAACAGGCAAAGGAATGGTAGCATGATATTTACCGATAGAAAAAAAATGGAACTCATGAGCATCCATTACGTGACCGAAGATGGTTTCATTAGCATCAAACTTGCCATGGTCTTCTTCTTTTTTGCCCCCCTTATGATCTTCAGTTTCATACTCGTTATCATCACTCGTTGGCCTGTCCTGCTGGGCCAGAGTCGAAGTGGAAAAAGTAAGGGTTAAAACGCTGAAAACCGCTACCAATAAGCATTTGACACGTCTTTCGATCATATACTAACCGAAATTTGGCGCAAAGATAAGGGTAGAACAGGTAAAAAGTAAGGAGAATAAAAGAATAAAAAACCTCCTGCTTTCGCAGAAGGCTTCATTTTTTTCTATGAATAATTTAGAGCACCTGCCAGTTACGAATCTTATATTCTAAAGTAGAAGGGCCAAAAGTACCTTTAGTATAAATCATTCCAATGCCTTTTGCATAAAAAATATCCCACACTATACCTTCAGGAGTAAAAGGGCCACCGGAAGTGCTGACCTCTGGCTCCATTTTGATCTTGTACACATTGGTAAATGATTTACCATTAATAGTAGCAGTACCGTTGGCATCCACGCAAGTAAACTTATAGCGCAGCTTTTTTGCCGTGCCGCTTTCTGTGCCGCTGAATTCCGCCGAAAGCCATGTAGCATTATTAGTTAAGCCTTCTTTTAAAAACAGTATATCTCCTTCTACCACGCCATCAAAAGTCATCACGGAATAATCATCTACATAAGAAAATTCAAAATAGTCATTCCCACTTCTTCTGTAATGATACTCCCATACACTAGAGCCCGACATATCCAATTCATCGAAAACCCGGTAAGTAAGTGCATTATGCGTAGTGGTAGCATTGTTGAAGCGTTTCAATGTATCTCCGGGAGTACCAGGATCATCATAACTCCACCAGCTATTGGCCGTAAGTGGGAAATAATCAGTATTGGCGGTTGAGCCTCCGGTTACTGTAATCGTAAAGCTAAAAGTAGGGATGGTTCCCGAACTTACCGTAAAATTAGCTGCACCTGCAGTAGTCGGCGTTCCTGATCCGTTCAACACTACGGTTTGCGCACCAGTATTTGTAAAAGTGCCTGATTTAGCGAACGTCATTCCATTAACCGTATTGGTAGTTATAGTATAGGCTCCAGCTACTGTTACGTTTACACCTACTGTAACTGTATTGGTGGCGCCTAATGGTGTGTTTACTGTGTAAGTACCTTGCGGAACAAAACTACCGCAGGCATTGGGAGCACCGGCAAATGTAAACGTGGCATTGGCAGGTGCTGTAGCCGTAACGGTTACCGGAAACGTGCAAGTGGAGCTACCGGCCGTAACAGTAAAGTTATTGTTTCCTGCGGCAGTCGGCGTTCCGGTTCCATTCAGGACCACGGTTTGTTGCCCCGTAGCTGTAAAAACGCCGGAACCAGAAAAGGAATACCCGTTAACTGTACCAGTAGTGATATTGTAACTACCAACCTGTGTAACATTTACACCCACGGTAACAGTATTGGTTGAATTAAGTGCTGTATTCACAACATAATTCCCATTGGGAACAAAGCTGCCGCAGGCATTTGGGGCACCTTGCAGAGTAAATGTAGCAGGCGTACCGGAATTTGCTCCCGGAACAACTGTTACTTCAAAAAAACAAAAAGATGTGTCAAACATAACAGTAAAGTCATCAAGACCTGCCGCTATAGGTTTTCCGCTTGCCTGAAGACGAACGGTTGCTAAACCTAATGAAGTAAAGTTGCCTGTACCTTTAAAAGAATAGCCGTTGGTAGTATCACTTGCAATGGTATAAGAACCAATTTTGGTTACGTTCACTTGCACCTCTACATAATTGGTATCACCCACGTTGGTGCCTGACTTGTAAGTGCCTTTTACATTTATGGGGTTACAATCTCCGGTAAGACTGCTTTTTAAAGATCCGGCTGCAGGATTAAGTATAGGTTGCTCAACACTCATTTCCTTCTGGCATCCAACAATAAAAGAAACAAGGAGAACAAAAAGAAGGGAAAACTTCAAGTTCTTCATAACAGTTAGTCAATTTGAGGGCTAAAAATAATGTCTTTAAAACTATAAATACTATGATTTTATTGCCTTTGCGTTAATCTTAATTAAAATTAAACAGCCGCAGTAGCGGGTTGTGGGGCTTTTGACTCGAACTGCATCTGGTACAGTTTACTGTAAAAACCACCTTTCTTTAAAAGCTCGGTATGGTTGCCCATTTCCCTGATCTCTCCTTTGTCCAGAACAATAATTTTGTCTGCTCTTTGAATAGTTGATAATCTATGCGCAATTACAATAGATGTTCTTCCAGCTATCAAGGTTTGAATGGCCTTTTCAATTAGTTGCTCACTTTCTGTATCAATGGAGGATGTCGCCTCATCAAGAATAAGTACTGACGGATTATATAATAAGGCACGAATGAATGAAAGCAACTGCCTTTGTCCCACGGACAGAGTGGCGCCTCTTTCCATTACACTATAATCATAACCACCAGGCAAACGCATAATAAAATCATGCATACCAATTAGCCGGGCTGCTTCTTCAACTTTTTTTCGCGGTATAGCATCATTCCGAAGGGTAATGTTATCCATAACTGAACCCGCAAAAAGGAAAACATCCTGCAATACCACCCCTATGTTTTTTCTTAACTCCTCCAACCTCCATTCCTCAATAGACACATCATCCAGTTTTATTTTGCCATGCTGCACCTGGTAAAGACGATTTAATAAGCTGATGATGGTTGTTTTTCCGCTGCCGGTATGACCAACAATAGCAATGGTCTCTCCGGGTTCGCCAATGAAAGAAACATTCTTCAATACAGGATGGTCCTCATTATATCCAAACGTTACGTTCTCGAATTCGATCTTGCCTTTTACACTTGTGGGTGCAAAGCTTCCTTCCTGTGTAATATAATCATCATTATCCAGCACTTTGAACACTCTTTCACTGGCAATCATGCCCATTTGCAGTACATTGAACTTATCTGCTATAATCCGTAACGGACGAAAAAGAAGGTTGACATACAAAGTAAAGGAAACGATCTTTCCCACATCTGCCGTTCCGGCAATGTACCACACAATAAGGCCAAGGGAAAGAGCCGAAATGATCTCGACTATCGGGAAAAAAACAGAATAAGCAAATATGGCTTTAATATTGGCGTCGCGGTGTTCTTTATTAATAGCCCTGAATTTTTCTCCTTCCCTTTTTTCAGAAGCAAATGCCTGAACAATGCCCATACCGGTCAAATGCTCCTGGACAAAGGCATTTAAATTGGAAACAGCGTTACGAACAGTATGAAAAGATCTATTGACACTTTCCTTAAAATAGTATGTAGCAACAATAAGAATGGGGAAAGGAATCAGGCAGATCAGGGTTAGTCGCCAATCGGTCCAAAGCATCATACCCAGAATGCAAACAATAGACAGCAAGTCAGCAATGATAGGAATAAGCCCTTCAGCAAAAATATCGTTGATGCGTTCTATGTCATCAACGGTACGTGTAGTTAAGGTGCCAATAGGTGTTTTATCAAATTGTCGAAGATTAAGACCTAATATCTTTTTATAGGTTTTTACACGCATGTCTTTTACCACCGACTGACCTAACCATGCCGTGATGTAAGAAAAAAAGAAACGGAGTAGTGTTTCAACAATAAGAAAACCTATTTGAATGATGGTGATGTAAATGATCCAATTGTATGCTTTGTTAGCTATATGTTCGTTTACCGTGTATTCAATAAGCTTTGGCCGGATAGGAGTAAATGCCGCAAGAATAATTGCGAGGGCTATTGACCAATAAAACCTCCGTTTATACGGACGTGCAAAGCGAAGAACCCTTTTTAAAAGTGTGAAATCAAAAAAACCTTTTTTCCCTCCGTCAGTACTCAATGCGTAATCTTTTGGCAAAAATAGATGGAACGGCTTAGAGAACACTGCCGCCCATAGCGCTGTTGTAAGCTTTTATAAAAATGGCACCCAGGTTTTTATGAGGTGGAATATAGTCTTCAAAGCCTTCTTCCTTACCGGCTTTTGCCTTGAAGTCTTTCCAGAAGTTGACCCACTCAATATTCTTTCCGTTCAATATCCGCTCGTTCAATACATCAAAGAAAGGCTTGTTGATAACTGTACGGCCAATTTGTTTGGAAGCTATAATATGCGCATCGCTGGCATGCTCCAACACATCGTGTATCAGGTGATAACCACCGCAAGATCCGAGGAATACAATTCTGGCTGAAGGCTGGATATGCTCAATGGTAGATTCGGCATAATAACTATGGCCGCGATGCACTACAATGGTCGGACTCATACCTTTTTCAATAAGATACTGTGTTAAAGCATCCTGGGCTTTTTCATCCTCACCTGTGTCTTCATGGAACCATTTATTGGCAAACACCGAAACAGGCTTGCCTTTAGTAGAGTTGAATTGTACCCACTGCTTGTTATCAACCCGTTTCCATCCTGCATTGCTAAACTGGTTAAGAAAGCCACTAAAAATATTTTTACCATCGTCATCACCAAAGAAGAACACCTGCATAACAATACGGCCAGAACTATCTGTAGCTAAAGAAGAATTGCTTACCGAATAAACAGGCGGTATACCAAACTCTTTTGTAAGGTCAACGTTTTTAGTACTGTCTGCTGATAAAAACAGCTTGTATAAAATATCGTAAATAACAGTACCTCTTTTATTATTGTTCTGAAGACTGATCTCGTAATTGATCCTAATGTTCTTCAACATTTCTTCAGCTACCGGCTTCATTGTTTCTGAAATGCTGGCATAAGAATCGGCTACGTCTACGCCATCTTCCAGTCCTTCTGTTCTGTCCAGGTTATTTACAAAAGCAGTCATCAAGGCTTTTGCCTGTTCAGCATCGGGAAAAGAAGCTAAGAAATTGGGAAGAGTATTATAACCTGCTGCTATCTTGATAAACTTCTTGTATTTATCAAAGCCCACACTCATCAACAAGGAATCGCCACGATTTCCAATGCGTTGCATTACTCTTGGATACAATCCCCGGATATAACTTGATGTATAAATCTCACTTTCACCTGTTACAACCATGTAGTACAGCTCCTGAGCATTAAATTGCTCCAGAACTCTAAACCGCCGTGCATCAGGCTCATTGTGTAGCGCATTGATCTCATGAACAAAAACCGTTCTTGCCTTCTTCGAAAGCATTTCGGTAAGCGGAACCAGCCCTTGTACTTTTTCTCCATTCATCATCCGGTTCATGTAATCAATACGTGTTTTTACAAGCAGCTTATAATATTTAGCATTATCATCTTTTACCGCATCAATTTCTTCGAAGCTTACCTTACCTGCGACTACATTATCAAGGAAAGGGAAATACAATTGTCCACTACCGCTACGAGCCATTTTAGCCACCGCTTTAATCAACGGATCATCTATACGGCTGATGGCATTACCCAACTTATTATTAGCCGCAGCATAGTCATATAGTTTGTTAGGGTATTTATATGCTGCCATTTTAATCATGCTGTCGCGAAAAGGAACATCAGGATTTTTGGCAAGCGTTACAAAAGTTTGTTCAGGGTATAAGTGCAAGTATTTTTGAAGGAGGTTTAATTTACTTTGTGCAGCACCGGTATTGCGATCAAATGCTCCACTAGCCATGATGATATTACCTACATCGTAACTCCACCTATTGATCAATGGCTCTATAGTTTGCTTTTTCTTATCTACTGCAATCGCATCCTGGTAAGCATCCAAAACTGTCGGTAGTAGAGCTGGAGGAAAAGCTCTCTTTTTATAATTGACAACAAAATTCTTTAAGGTGATCTCTAGTCCCTTAAGGTAGCCGATCTTGGCCTGGTCGCCAATGGCGGTATCCTTCTCAATTCCGCATTGCAACTCATCTACCTTGTGCACCAATGCCTGCGTAACAGCATAATTAATATCATCGTTGTTGCCTGCAAAAAATATATTATCTGCTTTTCCATCAGCCTTTAAAGCATTTACTTGCTCACGATCAATATAATCATGACGCAGTTGCCTGTGAATAGGGGCCTTGCAGCCTTGATCCTGGGGTTTAGCTTGTGCAAAAGAAAAAGTGCTTATGCTGACAGATAAGAGAAGTATAAGTAATCGTAAGGTAAAATCCATGCGCCTCATAATACAAATTTAGTACCCAACAGGTTAAGCATTGGTTAATGGATTGAATCTTAAAAGACTGAAAAATAAGCACAAACGTTGCAGATTGCAATACCGGCCTATAGCTCAGATTAATTTTTCATTAAGTCTGTGTAAACAAGCTAACCCCTTAGCTACCATAAAACCTTTTCAGTTAGGTTTGCCACCAAATCATACAGAATGGATGGGAGAGCCAAAAAAGTGCTCATAGCTGACGACGAACCGGATATTGTTGAGATATTAAAATACAACCTGGAAAAAGAAGGCTACCAAGTTATTACCGCTAAAGACGGAGACGAGGCTATTGATAAAGCCCGCCTCACTGAGCCTGACTTAGTGGTGCTGGACATGATGATGCCCAAAAAAAATGGCGTAGAGGTTTGCGAGATTCTCAGAGCCCAGGCAAAGTTCAGGGAGACACTGATCATGTTTCTTACCGCTTTAAGCGATGAAGCTACCCAACTTAAAGGCTTTGATACCGGTGCCGATGATTATGTTAGCAAACCCGTCAGCACTAATGTTTTTGTGAGTAAGGTGAACGCATTGTTCAGACGAGTAAAAAAGCCTGAAAACAAAACCGTTCAAGTAGGTAACCTTACAATTGATCCGGAAAAATTTATTGTAGAATTTGAAGGCAAGGAGATCATTCTTGCTAAAAAAGAATTTGAGTTGCTTTACCTGTTAGCCTCCAAACCCGGACGGGTTTTTCTTCGCAATGAAATTTTAAGCCAGATATGGGGAAACGATGTTATCGTTGGCGATCGTACGATTGATGTGCATATCCGTAAAATCCGTCAAAAGCTGGGTATTGATTGCATCACTACTGTAAAAGGTGTTGGATACAAGTTTGAATTATAAGGCAAGCGTTAATAACTGATTGGCGATCTTCTCTTACCCTGAAATCTTTTTTTACAAATCCTGTAACATTACCGTTTCTACCTTCGTCCAACCATTCATAAACCAAAGCCATGAGAAAGGCATTTACTGATACCGCTTTTATAATTACAGTGCTTCTGGCTGTTACCATCGCTATTTCATCCTTTGTTATTATTAAAAAGACAGATGGTAAGGCTCCTGCCAAAACCGAAGAGAGCTGCTCCCGCCCTACTCCATCTAAAATGGATGCTTTATGGGAAGCATTTCCCCGCCAGTTCGTAACCTCGGTTTTCTTTCGATAAAAAATTTTCTTCCTTTGCTGTAACCTTTGGCCTGCTCAACCGTTTCATTGTTGTACTGAGCACAAGTTTTAAACTGTTTATGACCGAAAAAGAATATAATGAATGTGTAAACCTGTATGCGGATAACGTATTCAGGTTTATTGTAAAAAACCTTCGCCATGAGGAGGATGCCCGCGACGTGGTGCAAACGGCATTTGAAAAATTATGGCGCAACCGCGAAGAAGTGGACGGAGCCAAAAGCAAATCGTACCTCTTTACAGTAGCCTATAACAGCATGATTGACCACCTGCGAAAAGTAAAAAGGGTTTATTTGAAGGAAGAATTTAAAGAAGAGACAAAGGTTTACAACAAGCAGATCAATAATACCAGAGAAATTTTACAGGAAGCCTTGAGCAAGTTGAGCGAAACGCAACGTTCGCTGGTAATGCTGAAAGATTACGAAGGCTACAGTTACGAAGAAATAGGACAGATAATGAACCTGAGCGAAAGCCAGGTGAAAGTGTACCTGCACCGTGCCCGTTTGCAATTAAAAGAATACATTGTAAAAGTTTAAAATGTCATTTAAGTCTAACGATACAAACAATACAACCATTAACCTGGGCAATTACGAGGAGTTCTTTATCCTGTATATGGATAATGAATTGACTCCCGCACAGAAGCAAATGGTAGATACCTTTTTGGTGGCCCACCCCGATCTGCAAGCCGAGCTGGAACTATTAATGAGCACCCGGCTTGAGCCTGAGGCTGTTTCTTTTAATAAGGAAGCATTGTTATCAGACAACATGAAGCTGGCTACTACAGAAGAAGACCTGCTGTTACTAATAGATAATGAGCTGCCTGCAGATGAAGCATACCAACTAAATAAAAGCATTGCTGCAGATGCCACTTTACAAAAGCAGTATCAGTTGCTGTTACAAACTAAGCTGGATGCTGCTGAGGTAATTGCTTATCCTGATAAAAACGAATTATATCGCCATACTGAAAAAGTCATTCGATTTGGCGTATGGATGCGTGTGGCTGCTGCCATCATTATTATTGCCGCTATTGGGCTGGTGTATAATATGGGTAGTACTTCCTCAACTGGTACAAACCAGCCGCCGAACAATATAGCAGCAAAACCTGGTTTACTTAAACAGAATGAGCAGAAAATAAAAGTACCAGGCAGAAATGAAGAGAAGCCTCAGGATCTTTTAGCTGATGCTGGTAAGAAAGACAAGAGCAAGACTTTTGACAATATTAAAACAACTATACCTCAGACAAAGGATGCTCCAAAGCAGGATGCGCCTATATTGGCTCAACAACAGGACGATCTGATTGCCAGCGATCCTGTACAAAGAAGCACTTCTATTGATAATCCATCAACAGGTATTTCCGGAAACGTTAACAGTTTTACTGTAACAACGGATGCGGCTATACGTAATACTGATATACAATTTGCATCGCAAACTTCGGGGCCCAAAGAAGGGGATGCAATAGCTAATAACAAAAAAGGATCGGTCAAAGGCTTTTTGCGCAAAGCCACACGGCTGATTGAAAAAAGAACCGGCATTGATGCCACCAACGAAAATGAAGAATTATTAATTGGTGCCTTTGCTGTAAAACTCAAATAACTCCATTTCAAAAAAACGATACAGTATGAAAAGAATACTACTTGCATTGTGTGCAGCGGTTATCACTATGTCCTCAATTGCTCAAACCGACTCTACACGGAAAGAAGACAAAACAGACACAATACGCATCGGCGGCATGGTTATCATTAAAAAGAAAGATAAGGATGGTGACTCCGATAAGAAGATTGTACTGTCTAATAAAAGAAAAAAGAACAGCAACGTAAGCACTAACTGGTGGATCGTTGACATTGGGTTTGCCAATGTAAATGATGAGACAAATTATCCTGCGGCTGTTACATCAGGCTTTTTAGCTCCCGGGGTTGGCGAAGACCAGCTGGAATTACGCACCGGTAAGTCTGTGAATGTAAACATCTGGGCTTTTATGCAAAGGCTGAACATCATTAAACATGTAGTGAACCTGAAATATGGTTTAGGTGTTGAACTGAACAACTATCATTTTGACGATGAAAGAGTCCGGTTTCAGAAAAACCCTACCCGCATAGACCTGGGCCATACAGATCTTAAAAAGAATAAGCTGGCTGTTGATTACGTAACGGTCCCGATATTATTGAATTTCAACTTTACACCCGGCCGTAACAAAGGTTTTGGCCTTAGCGCAGGAGTAAGTGGCGGTTATTTATACTCTGCCCGTCAGAAGATCAAAAACAATGATGATAAGGATAAATTGCATGATGACTTTGATCTGAAAAAATGGAAGGTGTCTTACATTGGCGAGGTGAACCTGGGCCCTGTACGTTTATACGGTTCCTATGCAACACAAAATATGTGGGAAAAAGGCTTGGATCAAACACCTTATACAGTAGGTATACGACTCAGCAATTGGTAATATACGCACCGTTTTCACTATACTAATCCTGTTGTTTTTACAACAGGATTTTTTTTATTACGTAAAGTGTCGTTAAAAGATGTTTGCAGGAAAAATAAAAATAAATTTGATGACGTTATCCTATTGAACTTACCGGATAACCGCTAAACCTATTGTTATGAAGACCGCCATTTTCCTGTCATGCCTGCTTGTTGGAGGCAGCATGGTTTACAAAACCAATTTTAATCAAATAAGTGCATCCATCAACAACCCGCCTGCTTATACAGCTACCAAAGCAAAACGCTCAGCAGCAGAAATGCCTTCAGCTCCAATCCGTATTGTTATAGACAAATCGGAGTATGAATTGCATGTGTATGATGCAAAAGGCTGGTATGCTAACTACCCTGTGGTTTTTGGTAATGATCCGATGAAGGATAAAAAAATGGAAGGCGACCGTTGTACACCCGAAGGGAATTTTAAAATTGTATCTAAACGACCTCATGAGAAATGGAGCCGCTTCCTTGCATTGGATTATCCTACTCCGGCTGATCTGGAAAAATTCAATCAGCGTAAGCAAAGAGGCGAGATACCTAAAAATGCAAGGCCCGGCGGTGCAATTGGTATTCATGGTACCTGGCCTAACGATGATATGGTAGTTGACCGTTACAAAAACTGGACATTAGGTTGTATCTCATTAAAAAACTCTGATGTTCAGGAAGTGTATAAATATATTGCCGTAGGAACACCTGTACAGATAAAAAAATAATTACTGTATCGCCTGTAAGAAAGAAGTTACCTCTGTATTCCATTTAATAGAATCAGCGTTTAACAGGGATTGGTGGCCTGCATTATAGATCACCAATTTCTTTTGTGAAGGAATATTGTCATAGACAGAATAAGTTTCTTTTTCAGAAACATAATTATCCATCCTTCCCCATTGCAGCAAAACGGGGCAATTTATTTTTTTAGCATAGTTGGTTGTTTGATGGCTAAAGCCATTGTATCCTCTTTCGATACTAATCCACAGGGTAACAAAAAAAGCAAAAGGCTGCGAAGGAAACCCAACCACTCTTGCACGGGATTTTAAATGTTGCTGCAACGAACCGAAAGGCATTTCGGCAATGATTGCATGAGGCTGTACCATTTTATCAGCTACTGATTTAATGGCCACTACCGCCCCTAAAGAGGTACCGAATAAAATGATCTTCCTATTTCCTTTTGCTAATGCAAAATCATAAGCAGCTTTTACTTCTGCTGTTTCATCGTCACCAAATGTTGATGTATTGCCCTCACTTAATCCATGACCTCTGAAATCGATCATTAGAATGTTATAACCCATTTTACGAAAGGCTTCTCCTTCATCTGCTACATGTATTTTGTTAGCACCAATACCGTGTAACAAAATAATGCATCCTTTTGAATCATTTACGAAGCTATACCACCCGTGAAGCTTTAGACCATTGATTTGTAAATTGATATCCTCTATGGGATAGCGAAGCTTTGCCTGTTGAAACGATTTGTAAAATTTAGGGCCAGCGAAGATCCTCCATGTTTTAGACAAGAAGTTTTGAGAAGAAACCTTGTACTCATTACTGTCATAGAAATGAGTGAATTTGTAAGCGTACAATGCAGCGCTGATATTTATCAGGATCAACTGTAAAATAATGATCCATGCAACAAGCTTAAAGATAGAACGCAGCCGCCCAGGTTTTATCAGTGGCATCAGCGCAAATGTAGAATGCAAAACTCATAGTCCATAGAGTATAGAAATGCTGCTTCATTAAACCCTCATAACTAATAAGAACATATAGTTATGAGAAAAATTATCCTGCTCTCTAAAAGCATTTTCTTTTTGCAAAAAAAGACCGGCAATACCGCCGGTCACGAGTTGCTTTCATAGATCAATTTATTTATTTGCCAGCGGCAATGATCTCTCCTAATTCTTTATCAAACATTCCGGTTTTTCCGTACTCTACTACTCTTCCAATCTCTTTTCCATTCTTCATCACAATGAATGTAGGCACCCGTGTAATATTAAATGCTTCAGTAAGATGCTGTATCGTTTTTTTACTCCTGTCCACACCAATTAATGTAATACGGTCCTGGGAGAAGCCAGCCGCATCTGTTAAGGAGTAGAACTTAGGCAATAAAAATCTTGTGTCGCCACACCATGTGCCGCCAAAAGCAATAATATTGATGGAGTCTTTTTGTGTTTGAAAAGCCTGCACTGCATTTGCCTGTGGTATAAAACCTTGTTGATTTTGCTTAAACCAGGTAAAGGCTGTATCTAGGTCGGTACGGTTCATAAATCCTTTGATAATCTTCCCGGAACCGTCATAGCTAATTTCGGTCTGGGCAAATACCGCTTGTGCTGAAAAGAAAACTACTGCTAAAAAGAAAAATCTTCTCATATAAAAAACTTGTTTCCAAAAATAAGATGCGGAATAGGTTGAAATAGTTGTGCGGGTGTTAAAACCTTTGAAGTTATAATTAGCCATTTGAAATAACGTAGCGAAAGTCATTACAGGTATCGTTAAAAAGGTAGAATAGATTTTTGCTTCTATTTCAAATGAAAACTGCTAATTGCCAACTTAAAGACTCGCTTTTAGCTCTAACAGAAAGGTTTTTACTTTTTGCAACGACTCGATCATCTCGAATTTCTCTTTTACTTTTTTTTCCTTTTTCAAATAATCCTTTGCTCCTTCCATGGTAAACTTTCTGCGACGCAACAGATCATGGATCAATTGAAGGTTTTTAATATCGGAAGGTTTGAAGAAGCGATCTCCTTTGCGGTTCTTTCTTGGTTCAATAATATCAAACTCATTCTCCCAATAGCGGATCAACGAATTGTTCACACCAAACATTCCGGCTACTTCGCCAATAGAATAATATTGCTTTTGGAGAAGAATTTCATCTTCGGGAACATTAACGTTGCTTAATTCAGCAGCAAGGTCCTTTAATGCTTTTCTACCCCTGGAGCTTTTAACAACAGGTTTTTCCTGCGGCAAGGGGACTTGCGTAAGAAATTCCCTTGGGTGTTCTTCTATCGGATGCTCAGGTTGTGCACCTTCAAAAAATTCAAATGTTATTTGAGATAATGATTTCGACATGCAGATGGGTAAAATTAAGGAGTAGAACTAAGATTGCACCGATTAATAAGACGACACAGCAAATTTAGCAGTTGACCTACTATCAATACTCCACAACCAGGTAAATCATAGTTTCTTAATCAAAGCTCTGATTAGAAGCACTAGCCCTTTTCAATAGCTGGTTGAACTGTTGCGGACTCAGATCATTATAAAAAAAATAAACCGGGTCCAGCTTCTGGCCGTTTTTATGCACTTCGTAATGGCAGTGAGGGCCAGTAGATTTGCCCGTACTTCCTACATAGCCGATGATCTCTCCCCTTTTTACTCTTTGGCCAGATCTTGCTTTGATGCGTACCATATGACCATACAGAGTTTCATAACCATAACCATGATTAATCACTACATAGTTGCCATAGCCACCATCGCTGAAACCTGCAGTTTTTACGGAGCCATCTGCAGTGGCATAGATAGGTGTGCCCTGAGGGGCTGTAAAATCAAGCCCGGCATGCATCTTAATGGTGTTATAAATGGGATCAATCCGGTAACCATAGCCTGATGCAATGCGATTGAGATCCTGATTGCTAACAGGCTGAATGGCAGGAGTGGCTGCGAGTAATTGTTCTTTATTTTTTAATAGCCCTAACAGTTGCTGGTAAGACTTCTGTTGCATGCGGGCACGGGCAAACAAGGTATCAATTGTACTGTAAACAGAGCGGATCAATTGCGCCTGTGGCATTTTTTCAACCAGCTCAACTTCCTTTTGCCTCTCGATAGCAACGGCTCTTGCACTGTCAGGAATGGGATTGGCTTCAAAAATGCTTCTGTAAACATCATTATCTCTTTTCTCAAGGTCCTCCATCTGCTGCTGTAAGGCTTTAACTCTTGAGTCCAGTTCTTTAATGTTGTATTGGAGATTGTCGTTTTGCCGCTTCAATAATTTTTCGTTAGGTGAGCCTACAAACTGAAAAGCGAAATAGGAAATAATTGCAGCAGTTACCAACGCAGTAGCTATAAAAGCAAATACTCTTAACAGCTTCACCCTAAACGGTGTCACCAGCTTTTCATAGCGAAGCGTATGGGTGTTATAGTAGTATTTGATTTTTTTCATGGATGGCGTTGAATGTTCGTGACACGTGAAAGGTGAAACGTGAGAAAAGCTTTTCTACCACCAACTAAAGCCTAAATTTTACACGGTTCCCATCTCACGTTTGAAGTTTGACGTTTCACGTTTCCTACCTTTGCTCACTCCCAAAAATGGGGTATCGACAAAAATAAAGGCATATACGCCAAAAATCAATCTTTTATTGTGATGATGACGAGTTCTGAAATACGTAAAGCATTTTTAGATTTCTTTAAATCGAAAGAACACCTGATCGTTTCCTCTGCTCCTATCGTAGTAAAGAACGATCCTACCCTGATGTTTACCAATGCAGGTATGAACCAGTTCAAGGATTATTTCTTAGGAAATAAACGGGCTCCTTCTCCACGCATTGCCGATACGCAAAAATGTTTACGTGTTAGCGGTAAGCATAACGACCTGGAAGAAGTTGGAGTGGACACCTATCATCACACCATGTTTGAAATGCTGGGCAATTGGAGCTTTGGTGATTATTTTAAAAATGAAGCGATTGAATGGAGCTGGGAATTGCTTACTGAAGTGTATAAAATTCCGAAGGATCGTCTTTATGTAACGGTGTTTGAAGGCGATGAAAAAGAAGGCTTACCACAATCAAAAATTGCATTGGAGAAATGGAAAAAGTTGATTGAACACGACCGTATCATCTTTGGAAATAAAAAAGATAATTTCTGGGAGATGGGTGATACCGGACCTTGCGGTCCCTGTACAGAAATACATGTTGATAACAGAAGTGATGAAGAACGGGCAAAAATACCCGGACGTGATTTAGTGAATAAAGATCATCCGCAGGTAATTGAAATATGGAACAACGTATTCATCCAATACAATCGTAAAAAAGATGGAACGCTTGAAGATCTGCCGCAAAGGCACGTAGATACAGGTATGGGCCTGGAGAGACTTGTAAGAGTGATTCAACGTAAAAATTCAAATTACGATACGGACATTTTCAGCGGCACCATTAATAAGGTTGAAGAAATAACCGGGCAAAAATATACGGGTGGAGACGGTAAGAGTGATGTTGCTTTCAGAGTATTGGCAGATCATATCCGTGCTATATCGTTCACCATTTCCGATGGACAGCTACCAAGTAATACAGGTGCAGGTTATGTGATAAGAAGGATTTTGCGCAGAGCCGCTCGTTATTATTATTCTTACCTGGATTATCAACAGCCTTTATTATTTCAATTGGTGCCCGTTATTGCAAGAGAGTTCAGCGATGTGTTTCCTGAGTTACAACAACAGGAGGCATTTGTTTCTAAAGTGATCCGTGAAGAAGAAGACGCATTCTTAAGAACACTTGAGAAAGGATTAAAAAGAATTGAAGACATCATTGCCAATTCAAAACAAAATATTACAGGAAAAGATGCTTTTGAGTTATATGATACGTATGGCTTCCCCCTGGACCTTACCAACCTGATTGCATCTGAAAGAGGTTTACACGTTGATGAAGAAGGTTTCAACTCAGAAATGCACAAACAAAAAGAACGTTCCCGTGCTGCTACTTCATTAGACACTGAAGATTGGGTTGTTCTTGCAGAAGGTGCTTCAGACTTTGTTGGTTATGATTCGCTTGAAACAAAATCAAACATCCTTCGCTATAGAAAAGTAAAAGCAAAAGGTAAAGAAGCTTATCAAATCGTTTTAGATAAAACACCTTTTTACGCTGAAAGTGGCGGACAGGTTGGCGATACAGGTCAATTAAAAATTGGCAATGAAGAATTAGAAATTGTTGATACCAAAAAGGAAAATGATCTCATTATCCAATTCGCAGAAAAGCTTCCTTCATCATTTGATGGTGAAGTAATTGCTAAAGTGGATGCAACAAAAAGAAAGCACACCGCTATCCATCATAGTGCGACGCATTTGCTTCATGCAGCTTTAAGAAAAGTGCTTGGAACACACGCTGCACAAAAGGGCTCTTTAGTAAATGCAGATTATCTCCGTTTCGACTTTTCTCATTTTAGTAAAATGACTAATGAAGAAATAGCTTCGGTGGAAAAGATGGTGAATGAAAAGATTCGCGAAAACATTCCTGTTGTCATTCGCAACATGCCAAAAGAAGAAGCCATGCAGTCAGGTGCCACGGCTTTGTTTGGTGAGAAGTATGGTGATGTGGTTCGGGTAGTAACAATTGATCCTTCTTACTCTGTTGAATTATGCGGTGGTACACATGTTGGTTCAACCGGCGAATTGGGTTTCTTCAAGATCACTTCTGAAGGAGCAGTGGCTGCTGGTGTTCGTCGTATTGAAGCGATCAGTGGATTAGCTGCAGAAAATCTGGTTCAGGAACAATTTAATATTGTTAGCGGTCTTCGTGAATCGCTTAAAAACCCAAAAGACCTGAATAAAGCCATTCTTTCCTTACAGGAAGAAAATGCTACGTTAAGAAAACAGGTAGAAAAATTTGAAGCAGCCCAATTGCGTCAGCTGAGAGAAGCCTTAGTACAAAAAAGTGAGGTCATCAATGGCGCAGAATTTATTGGTGCTGTAGTGCACGTCTCTAACGCAGATGCATTAAAGAAATTAGCAACAGATATCAAAGCACACCTTTCCCGTCCTGCCATTGTATTGGCAGCCAATGTTGAGGGAAAGGCTCAGGTCGTTGTAAGTTTTGATGAATCGCTGGTGACTGAAAAAGGCTTAGATGCTTCTGTCTTTATCAAACAAAAGGTTGCTCCGATTATTAAAGGCGGTGGCGGTGGGCAAAAAACGCTTGCAACCGCAGGCGGACAAGATGTTTCAGCCCTTCATCAGGTAATTGAAGCCGTTAAATCAGCCCTTTAAACCACCCTTCATTTTAACGTTTGCGAAAAGTTTCGTAATTAGAAAATCCGCCCTATATTTGATCTACGAAATTTAACGTAGCTAAAAAATAAAAGAACTATGAAACGAATCATTTCTAACAAAATCTGGATTGCAGGAGCTCTGATGCTTGCCGTACCAGCCACCGTTCTTGCTCAAAAAGACAAAGAGGAGAAGGACAAAAAAGAAAAGAGTAAAACAGAGAACATCGTTATTACCCGCACCGGTGACCTTGAAGGAAAAACCATCATTGAAATAGACGGTGATAAGATCAAGATCAATGGTAAGGACGTAAAGGACAACAAAGATGTTCGGGTTCACCGCAATACGTTTACTGTTCCTAATGTATATAGCAGAATTTATGGCGGAGGCGATAGCTTCAACTTTGACATGGACTGGGATAATCATGGAGTAAACCTGTTTACCGAAGATGCCAACCGTGCCCGCCTTGGAGTTACAACTGAAACAGATGATAAAGGTGCCCGCATCGCATCTATCACCAAAGAAACTGCCGCTGAAAAAGCAGGACTTAAAAAAGGTGATATCATCACTGGTATTGGAGATAAAAAGATTGAAAACTCAGATGCTGTAACAAAAGCCATCCGCTCTCATAAGCCAGGCGATAAAGTTGCTATCACCTTTTTAAGAGAGGGAAAAGAACAAAAAGTGACTGCAGAATTAGGCAAATGGCAAGGCATTAAAATGAACGCTGTTACTATGCCAAAGTTTGAAGGTCAACTTGAAATGGGAGACATGGCGCCGACTGTAAGAGAGCCATTTAGATCTTATGTAAGCACGGGACGTCCCAAATTAGGTTTATCTATTCAGGACTCTGACGATGGCAAAGGCGTTAAAGTGTTAGAAGTAGATGAAGAGAGCAATGCTGCAAAAGCCGGTATTAAAAAAGACGATGTAATTACCCAAATAGACGGTAAAGAAATTAATAGCACTGATGAAGTTACCCGTATTGTAAGAAGTTATGCTTCTGACAAATTTACCTGGAACTTCCAGGTGCAAAGAGCTGGAAAAGCCCAAACGATTGAAGTAAAAGTTCCGCGGAAATTAAAGACCGCTGACCTCTGATTTAGTATTCATTGTGCATGAACCCCGCACCTTTCCAGGTGTGGGGTTTTTATATAATAGGGTGCCCTTTTAAAATTCTATCTCTCTTTACCAAACATTCATTCTGTATTTTTAAGCACAAAATTATTTTGTGCATGTCTTATCCATACCAGATCAAAACACTGGAAGAATATAAAGCCACATATCAAAAGAGTATTGAAGATCCTGAGACTTTCTGGGGGGAAATAGCTGAACATTTTCAATGGCGAAAAAAGTGGAATAAGGTTCTTGAATGGAATTTTAAAGAACCTGATGTGAAATGGTTCATTAATGGTAAGCTGAACATTACAGAGAACTGCATTGACCGACATCTGGAAAAATTGGGTGAACAACCTGCCATCATTTGGGAGCCGAATAACCCGGAAGAAAGAGTTCGTGTGGTTACCTACAATCGTTTGCACAAACGAGTTTGCCAGTTTGCACAGGTATTAAAAAACAATGGCGTTAAGAAAGGTGATCGTGTTATCATTTATATGGGTATGGTGCCGGAACTAGCTTATGCGGTTTTAGGTTGTGCACGAATTGGTGCCATACACAGTGTTGTATTTGGAGGCTTTTCTGCACAAAGCATTGCAGACAGATTGGAAGATGCGAAAGCAGAATACATTGTTACTGCCGATGGTGCTTACCGTGGAGACAAGGTTATTCCACTTAAAAATGTAATTGATGATGCACTGATCGGCAACAAAACAGTGAAGAAGGTAATTGTATACACCAGGACAAGAACGGCTGTCTCTATGATAAAAGGAAGAGATGTATGGTGGGAAGATGAAATGGAATATGCAGAAACGCAGGTAGAAAAAGAAGGCGTAGTCTCCTGTCCTGCTGAAGAAATGGATGCAGAAGATCCTTTGTTCATTTTATATACTTCGGGCAGTACCGGCAAACCAAAAGGTGTAGTGCATAGTTGTGCCGGTTATATGGTTTGGACGAACTACACTTTTGTCAACGTATTTCAATACCAACCCGGAGATATTCACTTCTGCACTGCAGATATTGGATGGATAACAGGACATAGCTACATTGTTTACGGGCCGTTAAGTGCAGGTGGCACTTCTTTAATGTTTGAAGGTATTCCTACCTGGCCTGATGCTGGAAGGTTCTGGGATATTGTTGACAAACACAAAGTCAATATTCTTTACACAGCACCAACAGCTATTCGTTCTTTAATGGGTTTTGGCTTAAGACCTTTTGAAGGCAAAGACCTTTCATCATTAAAAATATTAGGCACCGTTGGCGAACCAATTAATGAAGAAGCATGGCATTGGTATGATGAACATGTTGGTAAGAAGCGTTGTCCCATTGTTGACACATGGTGGCAAACCGAAACAGGTGGAATACTGATCTCTAACATAGCAGGTGTGACGCCTGCAAAGCCATCCTGGGCAACTTTGCCTTTGCCAGGGGTTCAACCTGTTTTAGTCAACGAGAATGGCAACGAAGTGCAAGGCAATCCTGCAAGTGGAAATTTATGTATCAAATCTCCTTGGCCATCCACCATTCGCACAACTTATGGTGATCATGAACGTTGCCGGCAAACCTATTTCTCTACTTACGAAAATCTATACTTCACCGGCGACGGCGCATTGCGGGATGAGGAAGGCAATTATCGCATTACAGGCCGTGTAGATGATGTCTTAAATGTAAGTGGTCATCGTATTGGTACAGCCGAAGTGGAGAATGCGATTAACATGCACAGTGACGTGGTGGAAAGTGCTGTTGTAGGTTATCCGCATGATATTAAAGGGCAGGGTATTTACGCCTATGTCATTTGCAACCACATGCATGGCAGCGAAGACGACATGCGCAAGAACATTCTTCAAACTGTTTCAAGGATCATTGGCCCTATTGCCAAACCAGATAAGATTCAATTTGTCCCCGGCCTGCCAAAAACACGTAGTGGTAAGATCATGCGGCGCATTTTGAGAAAGATAGCAGAAGGGGAAACACAAAACTTTGGCGATACAACAACCCTGCTTGATCCCGGAGTTGTAGAGCAAATAGCAAGAGGAAAAATGTAACAGAGAAGCTTATGGCACAATAGCAATATCCTTTCCTTCTGCCGTAATCTTAATCTCAAGCCGCTCCATGGTGTTTAGTATGAAAAAGTTCAGCTGCTGTTTGATGGAAGTAAACTCACTCCATTCCATTGGTGGTGTAAAGAATTCAATAAAAACAATAAAGGCTTGTACCCTGATGTCGTTGAACAAAACATTATAAGAAGCAATTCTTTCAATGCCTTTTAAGTAAATTTTTATTTCGCTTGTTAGTTGTTCAATCTTGGCTGGCGGCGTTTGTAGGTTGATGAATAAATTGATCTCGCCTCTTATTTGTGAACGTAGTGAAATGTTATCAAGAATACTATCCACCATTTGTTTATTAGGTACAGTTACATACGATTTATCTGTTGTTCGAACTCTTGTACTACGCAAGCCAATACGTTCTACGGTACCTGATACGTTCTGCACTTTTACAAAATCACCTGTGGTAAATGGCTTATCGAAAAAGATCACAAAAGAAGCGATCAGGTTTTCAAGACTTTCTCTCAACGCTAATGCAATAGCTGCACCCACAATACTTAAACCGGTTAGAAGCGAACCAATATTATAGCCGAATGCGAAATAAAGAATCATCATCAGGCCTATAATGCCAAATACTACTTTAAAGAAATCCCTGAAGAACACGATCAATTGATTATCGCTTTGATCGGGTGTAAGGCTGGCTTTCTTTTCTAATATGGAAGCAATGAAATCTATGATGCGTAATAAAAGCCAAATGAATGCAATGATCTGGATGATGACCGCAATGGTCAGGAAAATTTTCTGAATAGGATATTTATACAAGGTAACATTCAGTACCCCAGGAAATGTTAGTCTGTATAAGGCGATTATAGAAACAGTAATGACCAGGAAGGTACCTAATGGGTGAATGATCAGGTCAACAAACTTCTTTTGATCAAAAGTTTTCCATTGCCTTTGTAACAGCTTGCTTAATATAATAGCAATGTATTTAGAAATGTAGCGATTAAGAAAAAGGACGAAAAGAATAACACCTATTACCCAGAAATAATCGCGGATGGGATTGTCGTAGTAAACCCTGTCTAAAAAGTTATTCATTTTCCAAACTGATTCAAGTGAACAAAAATATTTAAACCATTCGGGAATTAGCTCAGCTTAATTTTACCAAATGAGGCTAGCATTTTTTTTCATCTTATTCTTTGTTTGCAATTGCAAAAGCAGGGTAATAAAAAATGAAGTCCCTGACTTGCGTTCAATCCCTGATCCAATGGCAGCCCATGTTCATGATTCATTAAAATACCTGGTGCCTATACTTGATTCTGTTTTTATTTCGGATCAGGAATATCGTTGGGGAATGCATCTTCAGCCAAAAGAAATACAGGAACAGATGCAAAAGGCAATTAAAGAAAATGAAACTAAGATTAAAGCAACTGATGAACGGAATATCAAAATTGTGACGGAGGTGTTAGATAGATATGGGTTTTTAGCACCAAAGGATATTGGTATGAAAGGATACTTTGCATTAGTCTTTACAATGCAGCATGCAGATAAAGGAACTCAAAGAAAATACCTACCATTATTTTATAATGCTGTAAAGCAAGAGAAACTAATTCCGCTTCACTATGCAATGTTTGCAGATAGGGTAGCCGTTCATCATGGTGCACCACAGATATATGGTACTCAAATCAGCTTTTCTAAAAAAGGTGCAGATATTTTACCCTTACTAAATCCTGACAGTGTTGATATATGGAGAAAGCAAGTAGGAATGGAGCCATTAGCAAGCTATTTAAAGAAATTTAATGCAGATTGGAATGTAGAAGATTATAAGAAGAAACTACCTGAACTTCGTACGAAGTATAAAATCACTGATACATCTTCCACTTTCTATTACGGGCCTATTTTAAATCAAAATGCTGTACGGTAAATCTGAACAGAATCCTTGCTGAGCAATACAAATTTGTTTCCGTGTGTAAAGGCTTGCAGGTAAGGTTGAAAAGAAGGTAGCTTTTGTCTTCTTTCAACAAATGTTGCAGGATCGTAAATAGAAACAGCGCCACTTTGTAGTGTGACAATTTTGTTTTGAAAGATCTCTACACTATGCCATTTGCTAAGTGGCAGCTTTTTTCGAAACGTGGCATAATTATCAAAAACAAAAATGCCATTTAAGGTATCGGTAAGAAAAACGGATTTGTTATCGTTGATGATACGTTGAGGTGAAATACTTTGATTCAGTGCAACCCGCAGGTCAGAGGTTTCTGATAAACGTGCCCCCTGCTCGTCAATCTTCTTCAGCTTGCTATCGTATTCATCAAACACCCAGATATTATTGTCATACGACAGGCCAATAGCTGTTGGTTGCAGAATGTTTTGCCTGCGTAGATCAATAGTTGCCCTGACCGATAAGAGGCGATCCAATACTACAATAGAGGAAAAGTTTTTATAGAACAATAAAACTTTCAGTGGATTGGAGACATCAATGGAATGTGGCTGGCCAAAATTACGCACCTGGTTATATACAGCTAATGAATCGCCTGCAGGGCTTAGTTTTTTAAGCTGTCCTGTAGATGAAATCAAATAAATATTATCGAGATTATCTAAGTAAACATCTACTATATCACCGGTAAATGTTTTAGTGAGAATAAATGCAGAATCGGTTTGTTTTTGTGCTGATGCCTTTGCACAAAACAAGCTTAGAAGCAGTGCTATTTTTAAAAATGTTCTCACCAGTTTTTAACGATCTTAGATTCTTTACCTGTGTATGATTTTAAATGCATTTCCGTTCCATCAAACACAGCATAGGTATCAAAATTCATCCACTCGCCCAGGTTAATGTAACGGCTATCTTTATTTAGACGATAATCAATAGGCAAGTGTCTATGGCCAAAGACAAAATAGTCATAATGTTCCTGTTTCAGTACCTGTTTGCTGTGAACGAGAAGCCATTCTTTTTCCTCACCTAGAAATTTTTCTTCAGGGTGTTCCTGCGCACCGCGGCTTTTGCCGCTGAAATAACTCGCTAAGCCTATTCCTACTGCTGGAGGTAAAATGCCAAACAACCATTGACAAACCGGGTTCCTGAAAACCTTCTTCAATGCTTTATACCCATAATCCTTTGGCCCTAAACCATCGCCATGACCAATCAAAAACCGCTTATTGTTTAAAACAAAATCTTTCGGCTCAAAGTAAACTGGGATATTCAACTCTTTCTGGAAATAATTTTTCATCCACATATCGTGGTTGCCCACAAAAAAATGCATTTGAATACCGGCATCTGACAGTTCTGCAAGTTTGCCTAAAAGCCGCACATGTCCACGAGGCACTACTTTCCGGTATTCATACCAGAAGTCAAACATATCACCTACCAGAAAAATAGTATGGGCTTCATGGCGTATTTCCTCTAAAAAACGTATGATCCGTTTTTCTCTTTGAAGACTTCGCTCTGCATCGGGAACACCCAAATGAAAGTCAGATAGGAAGAATACTTTTTTATCGGGTGGCAATTGCATGTGATGCTAAAATAATTACTTGTCATCAATCACAAAACAATACACCTCTTTAGGGCCATGTACACCAACAACCAATGTCTTTTCAATATCGGCTGTTCGGCTTGGGCCTGTTGCGAAAGTGATAAGCGAGGGAAGATAGTCGCGGTATTTATTTTTAAGTTTTACAAGACCGTCTTTTACATCCCAAACCAATTGAGAGCTGTATGCAATACAAACATGCACCGGCGCATAAACGCTGGGTATGCGGCCTTGGTGAACAGAAGACATAACAATGCTTCCTGTTCTTGCTACAAGCAATTCGCAGCTCGTTATGGATGCTTCGCAGGTAGCAATATCAGTATGATTGCTATTTGGCGGAATGATCGTTTTCCATCTCTCTTCACTACAACAAAGCTTTGTCCATTTATTTTGATAACACAGCTTGTTGAAATGATCTCTTAGTTCAGTCTCGTCCAGACAAAAAATAAACTTGCCCTGAAGTTGCGTGAATTGTTCTGCGAACTCGACAACTAAATCTTGCGTTGGTTCGGGAAATACAGGTTGATCGCCTTCGCTCTTTGGAAAAGGCAATGGCGTTGGATGTGCCAACGCCATGCGTATTTTTTTCAGTATGTTATTCTTTGCGGAATGACTCATTTCGATGCAGGCGCCTGGTTGGTTACATTCGGATCATAAGGCGGAACACCTTCACTAATACCACCAACAGGATGTTCTTCAGCGGTATCTGCATCTACATCCAGCAAATGTTTATCCTGGTAAGGCCGAGGGCCAATTAATGCCTCTACATCGCTTTGAAACAATACTTCCTTGTCTAATAATGCTTCGGCTAATTTTTCAACATTGCCTTTGCGTTCTGACAGTAAGCTCAATGTTCTTTTATATGAATCATCTATCAGGCGACGAACTTCTTCATCAATGATCTTTGCCGTTTCTTCCGAGTAAGGTTTGCTGAATTGGTTTTCAGCCTGCGGATCGTAATAACTGATGTTGCCAACCTTTTCACTCATGCCATATACTGTCACCATTGCTGTAGCAATACGGGTGATCTGTTGCAAATCATTCTGTGCACCGGTAGAAATCTTTCCAAAGAAAATCTCCTCTGCCGCACGGCCACCTAAGGTCATGCAGATCTGATCATTTAACTGATCGGTATTATACAGGTATTGTTCTTTAGGAGTGTATTGTGCATAACCTAAAGCTGCAGTGCCTCTTGGAACGATGGTTACTTTCAAAAGCGGGTAAGCATGTTCTAAATACCAGCCGCAAATAGCATGTCCTGCCTCGTGTTAAGCAATGATCTTTTTCTCTTCCGGAGAAATGATTTTGTTCTTTTTCTCCAATCCGCCAATTACCCTGTCTACTGCATCTTGAAAATCACTCATGTCCACTGCATTCTTATTCTTACGTGCAGCAATCAAAGCAGCTTCGTTACAAACGTTGGCAATATCTGCTCCTGCAAAACCAGGAGTTTGTTCAGCCAGTTTATGAATGTCAACTTTTTCAGAAACTTTAATGGGTTTTAAATGTACTTTGAAAATCGCTTCACGACCTTTTACATCAGGCTTGTCTATAGAGATCTGCCTGTCGAAACGACCAGGACGCAAAAGAGCTGTATCTAATACATCCGGACGATTGGTAGCAGCTAATACAATAATGCCCGTATCAGTACCGAAGCCATCCATTTCTACCAGCAATTGGTTCAATGTGCTTTCTCTTTCGTCATTGCTCATCATCATATTCTTCCCACGGGCCCGGCCGATAGCATCAATCTCATCAATGAATATTACACAGGGAGCTTTTTCACGGGCTTGTTTAAATAAATCCCGCACACGGCTGGCACCTACACCTACAAACATTTCAACGAAATCAGAACCGCTCAAACTGAAGAATGGCACCTGGGCTTCACCAGCCATTGCTTTTGCCAGCAAGGTTTTACCAGTTCCCTAGGGCCTACTAATAAGGCACCTTTTGGTATCTTACCACCAAGCGCAGTATATTTTTTAGGATTACGCAGGAAGTCAACAATTTCCATCACCTCAACTTTTGCTTCATCCAATCCAGCTACATCGGCAAAAGTGATGTTTACCTTGGTGCCCTTATCAAATAAAGTAGCTTTTGATTTTCCTATGTTGAAAATACCACCAGGTCCGCCACCGGCTCCTGCACCACCACCCATCTTCCTCATCAGTAAAATCCAAAGGCCAATAAAGATGAGAATAGGTAAAAGTGTTTGCAGAATGGGGCTCCAGAAGTTTGTTTCTGCCTCAGAATCCCACGCCACATTTTTTACTTCAGGATTTTGAGTTTCATAGAGTCTTTTATCATCCATGAAAGACTCTACCGAAGGAATTTTGAAGGAAGCATGCGGCCCAGCGTCAGTAGCACTTAGGTTCTTGTCTAATGTTCCTGCATATTTAGGAATAGCATCTTTCTTTATTGTAACCCTTACTAGGTTACGGTTAGAAACTACAGTATACTTTGCTACATCACCAGCTTTCAGCATTTCTTCAAACTGGTTTTGATTAATGGAGACTGTACTGCCAGAAAAAGGACTGATCAGTTGTATACCGATCAGTACTGCAAAAATGATTGCATATACCCAGTAGATGCTAAAACGGGGGCCTTTTTTAGGGGTATTGTCTTCTCCGTTGTTTGCTCCTCTCGGGTTAAATTTCGGAAAGCGTTTATTATCGTTTTTATTTTGATCCTGTGACATTTTAGTTTGTTTGTGAATGGTGCAAGTAAATCTATTTTCTTCTACAAAACAGTAGCCTTTCTCAAATTAACAAAACTCAACCTTTATCGTTGTGTTCTTCCAATGCTGCATCACTCCACATCTCTTCCAGCTTGTAAAATTTTCGGCTTTCCGGATGCATGATATGCACTACAATATTTACATAATCAATAAGCACCCACTGCAGGTTTTCCTTCCCTTCGTGACGGTAAGGATACTCACCACATTTTTGTTTTACCTCTGCTTCTACAAAATCGGAAATAGCCCTGATCTGGGGCTGATTGTTGGCTTCGCAAATAATGAAGAAATCTGCAACAGCTTCGGGTATCTTTCGTAAGTCAAGCGATACAACTTGCTCGCCTTTTCTATCCTGAATAGCCCTTATAATGGTTTTGAAAATCTTAGAATTCCTGTTTAACCGGTCGGTGCCTTTCTTGCGATTTGCTAATATTCCTAATGGTTCCAAATACTAAATCTGTTTTGTTTTATTATAAAATAGTGCAGAATGCAGGAGTTATTTTTCTTTGTTCAAAAATAGAGCATTGTCATTGAATAACTCCATCGGTTCCCCTTTCATAGAACTGCACACTGTTGAAAGCACCAACAACTATGCCATGGGGTTGGTACATGAAGGGGTGGCACACCACGGTACAGCAGTGTTTGCACATGAGCAAACTAAGGGCAAGGGGCAGCGAGATAAAGAGTGGATTTCCGAGGGAGGAAAGAACGTTGCTCTTAGTATAGTTATAGAACCAAAGACCCTTGCGTTATCGGAATCATTTTTACTGAGCATGTGTGTTGCTGTAGCTACTCAGCAATTTGTTATCAAATCTTTAGGAAATGAAGTGACCATTAAATGTCCTAACGATATTTACTGGCGTGACAGAAAGGCAGGAGGAATATTGATTGAAAATGTTTTACAAGGGAGCAACTGGAAATTTGCTATTGCAGGTATTGGATTAAATATCAACCAGGCCTGGTTCCCTGATCTGGAAACAAAAGCCGTTTCTTTTAAACAAGTAACGGGGTTGGAACTTGATCCACTGGAGTTGGCCAAAGAGCTATGCAAAGCAATTGATGGTTCATTCAAACTTTTGAGCCACCAACCACAGAAGCTTATTGAAGAATATAAGTCCGCATTATTTAAACGGGATGAGATCGTACGGTTTAAAAAAGGAAGCCGGGTATTTAATGCAATCGTAAAAGATGTAACCACACAAGGCCAGTTAGTTGTTCAGCATTCCATAGAAGAGCGGTTTGATGCTGGAGATGTGGAATGGGTGATCAGCTAGCTTGTTCATCATGCTTAATGATCTCTTCTGCATGTGCTTTATTTCTGGGCTTAAGATATACTTTCCTAATGATCCCTTTTCCATCTATCACAAACGTGGTACGATGCAGCCCCATGTACTTTCTTCCATATAAATTCTTCTCGCCCCACACTCCATACTTTTCAATGATCTTATGTTGCGGATCGGCAATGAGTGTAAAAGGCAAATCAAACTTTTCTTTGAACTTCTGATGTTTAGCCACATCATCCGGACTTACACCAAGTACTTCAAACCCTGCTTGCTTCAACAACGCATAGTTGTCTCTCAAATTACAAGCTTGTATTGTACAAGTTGGAGTATCATCTTCCGGATAGAAAAAGAGAACAACCTTCTTTCCTTTGTAATCTGCTAAACTAATTTTCCTGTTGTTTTGATCTATTCCTGTAAACGATGGTGCTTTATCGCCAGCCTGTAAGTGTGTAGCCATGTTTTGATTTCAGATCTCAAATTTCAAGATTTCTGATTTATAAAAACCTGCCATCTCATTTTCCATCTCTTCGTACCCACCATCTTCTTTCTGTGATATTGCCTGCTTCATCTTCTACACTTACCACCAGTTCACTAATTCCCTGCGGAAAGTATTCATCAAAATTATAGATCCATGTTCTGCCTTTGTCATTGGTGAACAACAGCCACTGGCCGGCTACTTCGGCCCGAAAACTTTTTATACTATTGAAGTTATCTGTAGGAGTAAATACAAGACGACGGGAAGCTGTTAAGTTTATTGTATCGGCATTACCTAATGAATTGATGTTTGGAGGAATGGTATCAATAAAAGCCTGGTAACTCCCAAAGTTGCGGAACTTAGCCCATGCCCAGTCGTTGGTCCAGGAGGCTTTTTGAAGGATCTTTCTTGTGCCTGAAATACATTGGATGACAACCCGGTCTTTTTCTTGTGCAGATAATGGTTCAATGGGTTTCATTCTCACAATCACTGAATCGTGTGAAGGAATGAGGTAACTTAAAAACTGGTGCTGATTTGTTACAGCGTTACCAGCCGCCGATTTTACAACTGAATAGGCAACGTTGATTGTATCGTAAAAAGTAAATTCTGTTGCAAACAATTCAAATTCGGGAGCTTCAAAAACATTAATCTGACCCGGAACAAATTGTTGCGAAGCAGTGGCAGTATAACCTTTGTTCAGGCTTTCATCATACTGCACATAAAATTCAATTGTTGACGTATTGAGATAGGCATCGAGTACTTCAATGGAAATCTTATGTGGTACCGTATCATTTAAGTAAATGCTGCCGTCATTATCTGAATACACAGTTGTAGTATCGCCTGGCATGGGACTAAGATGCTGTACATAAGGACCGCCACTCAGCTTCATCTTGTAATCAATATGTGCATTCATGTAACGGGTTTCATTGTAGTCAATCCTGTCTAATGCAAAAGATGAAATCAGTTGGCTATCTACAAAAGTTCTGGCTGCATAAATACCGTTAGGATTGTTGCTGCCGCTTAAACGATCGAATGCCGAAATAGCAAAACTTATCTTGTTTGAGCCGGTCTTTATTGTATTCCCTTTTGCCAAACCATATTTACTTCCAACTTTCCTGAGGCTGTAAAAAGGAACGTTTTGATGATAAACACTTTTATTGCGGTCGTACAAAGCCAACCGTGTTATAGATGGTGGAACAGCATCGGCTATCGGGAAACCAAACATCAATGCATTTAAACATTTTTCTGTTGCTGTCTCTCGGATTTCAAAATGCACATGAGGACCTGCAGAGCCACCCGTGTTGCCACTATAAGCAATAAAATCACCTTGCTTAACCGGGAATAAATTTCGGGGCAAGTCAATATCTATTTCCCACGATTGAGCCTTGTATTGTTGGTCAATGATGTATTTATGTAAACGCGGCTCAAAATTGTTGAGATGCGCATACAACGTAGTAAGCCCGTTTGGGTGACTGATATAAATAGCTCTGCCAAATCCTCCCGGCTCAACCACTACTCTAGTAATATGGCCACCAGCCGAAGCATATACCGGAAGGTTCTCTTTTTGCTGAGTTCGTATATCTAAACCCATATGCCAGTGATTGGTTCGCAACTCTCCAAAATTGGCTACTAACTCCATCCTAATATTGAGCGGATGCTTGAAGTAGCCTTTGGGATAATTTTTTTGTTGGGAGTATAGGAATGAAAAACAACATAGGCCTATCAACGTTAACGCTGTTCTATACATCAAATTCATTAGGTAAATTTGAGAAACAATCTTTATTCCATAGTTCTAAAAACTTGTTTTTATGACTGAACAAATAACAGACTTGTTTACCGCCTTAATGTTTGGGCTGCCTATTTTAGCTGCACTCTACCTCTACATCTATTGTATCGTTGACATCAGTAAACGAAAAGTGAAGTATGAATCACGCAAAGCTGTTTGGCTGAACATTGTTTGGTTTGCGCCGGTTATCGGCAGTATCATTTACTTGTTCAACCGCGATAAGCTCTGGAATTAGGTATGATATTTTATACACAACCTGTGTAAAAACATTTCTCATATTAAAAAACAAAAATTATGGCACGCAAACCAGGTTTGGGCTCACTGCTTTTGTTAGGCGCAGCTGCCTTTGGCGCATATAAGTATTCGCAGATGAGTGAACAGGAAAAAAAGAATTTGAAAGCCAAAGGCAAAAAGTTTGTTGACGAAAACTTAGGCAGCCTTAAAGGTGCTTTCGGTGGAAACGGCAACAGCCGTGCATCTTCTAACTCAAACAGCTATAACCCTCAAGGTTAAGTTGTGTTGGAAACTAAGCTTAGTTAAGGCTGCAAATGCAGCCTTATTTTGTTTCTGCCTGCACTTCCTTTTCCCTTAGTTTTGCACCCCGAGCCAAAGCTCGGTTTTTTTATATCTGCACTTTACTATTATGCCTAAAGACACATCCATTCAATCCATCTTAATCATCGGTTCAGGACCCATTATCATTGGACAAGCTGCTGAATTTGACTATTCAGGCACTCAGGCTGCCCGCAGTTTACGGGAAGAAGGAATTAAGGTCATCCTGATCAATAGCAATCCGGCTACTATTATGCCCGACCCTATGATGGCAGACCGTGTTTATTTGCTGCCGCTGACTGTAGAAAGTATTGAACAAATTTTAGAAGAAAATGAGATTGATGCGGTGCTTCCAACCATGGGCGGGCAAACAGCATTGAATCTGGCAAAAGAAGCAGAAGACTTAGGGATATGGGAGAAGTACGGAGTACGATTAGTGGGTGTAGACATCAAGGCAATTGATAAAGCAGAGGATAGAGAAAAGTTCCGTCAGTGGATGATCCAATTAGGTGTGCCTGTTGCTTCTGCTAAAACGGCCAACTCATTTTTAGAAGGAAAAGAGTTTGCACAGGACATTGGGTTTCCATTGGTTATCCGTCCATCATTTACATTGGGCGGTACGGGTGGCGGATTTGTTCATGGACCAGAAGATTTGGATGAAGCATTACAAAGAGGTTTGCAGGCATCGCCAATACATGAAGTGCTTGTAGAAAAAGCAGTTTTAGGCTGGAAGGAATTTGAATTGGAATTGTTGCGTGATGCCAATGATAATGTAGTAATTATTTGTACTGTAGAGAACTTCGATCCCATGGGTGTGCATACCGGAGATTCTATTACAGTAGCACCAGCCATGACCTTGAGTGATACTGCATTTCAGTTGATGCGCAATACTGCCATCAAGATGATGCGTGACCTGGGCAATTTTGCAGGCGGCTGCAATGTGCAATTTTCAATTAATCCTGAAACCGAAGAAATTCTTGCCATTGAGATCAACCCCCGTGTAAGCCGCTCATCTGCTCTTGCATCAAAAGCAACAGGTTATCCTATTGCAAAGATTGCAGCCAAGCTTGCTATTGGTTATACGTTAGATGAGTTAACCACCCCCATTGTACAAACTACATCGGCCTATTTTGAACCTGCGCTGGATTATGTAATTGTAAAGATTCCCCGCTGGAATTTTGACAAGTTCAAAGGAGCGAATGATACACTTGGCTTGCAAATGAAAAGTGTAGGCGAGGTAATGGCTATTGGAAGGAGTTTTACAGAAGCCATCCAAAAAGCCTGTCAGAGTTTGGAAAACAATGCAGTAGGCCTGGGTTATTACGGTAAAAGCCAAATGCATGCAGAAGAATTAATTGATTATATCAAAATACCAAAGTGGGACCGCATCTTTCGTATCAAAGATGCTTTAATGCTGGGTGTGAGTGTGAACACCATTGCTAAAGCCACCGGCATTGACCGTTGGTTTATTTATGAAATCCAGAAGATTTGCAACATTGAAAAAGAACTGGAGAAATATTACCTGGATGAAATACCTGTTGAGCTATTAAAGCAAGCTAAAATACATGGTTTTAGCGATGAGCAGATTGCACGTATTATTCAAGATGGTGATGAAGAAGAAGTATATCAAAAAAGAAAAGTGGCAGGAATAACCCGTGTATATAAAATGGTAGATACCTGCAGTGCCGAGTTTGAAGCAAAGACACCTTATTTCTATTCAACCTTTGAAGAAGGACATGTGAATGAAAGTAAGGTCACTGATAAAAAGAAGATCATTGTTTTAGGAAGTGGTCCTAACCGCATTGGACAAGGGATTGAATTTGATTATTGCTGTGTGCATGGACTATTAGCTATTAAAGAATGCGGTTACGAAGCCATCATGGTAAACTGTAATCCGGAAACAGTTTCCACAGACTTTGACATGGCTGACAAGCTTTACTTTGAGCCGGTATTTTGGGAACACCTATGGGAAATTATTGAGCATGAAAAACCAGATGGTGTGATTGTTCAATTGGGCGGACAAACTGCTTTGAAACTTTCAAAACGCCTGTACGAAAAGGGAATCCCTATTGTCGGCACCTCTTATGACAACATGGACATTGCCGAAGACCGCGGTAGATTTAGTGACCTGCTTAAGGAGTTGGAAATTCCTTATCCTGAATATGGAACAGCACATGATGTAGATGAGGCCATAGAAGTTGCTAAACGTGTGGGTTATCCTGTGCTGGTTCGCCCATCGTATGTATTAGGCGGACAAAGAATGCGGATTGTGATCAATGATACAGAAGTAGAAAAAGCAGTGATCAGTTTGTTGAAACACATTCCGGGAAACAAGATCCTTATAGATCATTTCCTGGATCGTTGCCAGGAAGCTGAGATCGACGCCATATTCGATGGGGAAATGTTTCATGTCATGGGTGTCATGGAACATATTGAGCCAGCCGGTATTCACAGTGGTGATAGCAATGCAGTGCTGCCTGCTTTTAATTTACCACCGCTGACGGTTACAACAATGGAATATTATGCTGAAAAGATTGCAAGGGCATTAAACATAAAAGGATTGATCAACATACAGTTTGCGATCAAGGACGGAAAAGTATACGTGATTGAAGCCAATCCAAGAGCATCGCGTACAACACCGTTTATTGCCAAAGCTTATGACATTCCATACCTTAACATTGCTACAAAGGTGATGATGGGCGAAGCCAAACTCAAAGATTTTACCTATCAGAAAAAGTTGAGCGGCTTTGCGATTAAGGAACCGGTATTTTCTTTCAATAAGTTTCCTAACGTGAACAAGGAATTGGGCCCGGAAATGAAAAGCACCGGTGAAGCCATCCGTTTTATAAAAGACTTGCGAGATCCTTATTTCAGGCAATTGTATAAGGATAGAAGTATGTATCTGAGTAAATAGTCTGAACCAGGATTTAGGAGGATTTAAAAGATTTATCTGGACATGAATACTGAAATCTTACAAATTTCCGAACAGCTTAAAGATGCGTATCAAGGCGATCCCTGGTTTGGTCGTTCCATCAAAGCATTATTAGCCGAGGTAAATGAAGACATTGCATTTGAGAAGTTGAATGGCCAGCACAGTATTGTTGAATTGCTGTGGCACATGATTACCTGGAGAGAGTTTACCATTAGCAGACTGCAAAGAGAGGAAGCAGAGACATTAAGCTATTTTGAAGAAAGTGATTGGAGAGAATTAGATCATTCCGATAATAGCCTATGGAAAAAAGGATTGACACGGTTAGATGAAACACAGGCCGAGCTGATAGCTGCCATACAAAAACAAAATGATGGCTTATTGGAACAAACAGTAGCAGAACGGAAATATAATTTCAGAAAGCTATTGGTTGGCATGGTTCAGCATGATATCTATCACTTAGGCCAGATAGCCTACCTCGTCAAACTACTAAGAAATAGGTGATCATTTATATCAAAAGAAAAGGATGGATATACATCCAACCTTTAATTATTTATCTGCACTAATCCGAATAAATCTTATCACGTGGTCAAAAAAGAAGGCCCGCCCTAAAAAGAGCCGGCCGTTGCTAACCTATGAAAAACACCAGCTTCAAATATAGAGGAAAAACCTTAGTGATACAACTGGCGTTTTATAGATTCTTTTTACGGCCTTCTTTTCGGTTATCTATACGATCCTGCAAATGTTCTTTTGCTTCACGTATAAAAGCTCTTTCATGTTCAAACACATCGTTACTGCGCTTTTCACCAATAACCGGTTTAAATTGGTCGCGGTACTTAATACGCAGCTCAACTATTTTTTGCTGCCTAAGCAAAGGATCACCTTTATATTGATGATTGGTTTTCCTTAGCTCCCGGAAATAATCAATAAACACAGGAGCAAATTTTTCAGCTTCTGCTTTCGATAGCCCCAATTTTTCCTGGATGTATTCCTGCATTCTTTCCCTGATCTTTTCATTAGCCTGGTCATCCTGTGCATTAACACCCAGGCTTAGGGTAAGAAAGAAACCAAGTATGTATAAAATTCTTTTCATCGTGTTTAGTTTAATAGGATCATTTCTTCATCTTCAACAGGTACGTCTTCAAGGAAGGATTCCAGTTCCTCGGTTGAAACATCATTCAACAGGCTTTTTACTTCCAGCTTTTTAGCAGGCGCCAGCTTTGGCTTTGGTGTTTGCGCGATCGTTACATCTGTTTGTTGAATAAACTCCTGCAACTCCTTTGTATCAACATCCTTCAAGCTCTTTGCCATCCATTCCGGATTATCAACCGAAATGTCGTTTGGTGTAGTGAAATAGATATAGCCCGAAACGGCAATAACTGTTGCAATAACTGCCGCAGCAGCAATACGCATCCACCTTTTCATAGATACTACTTTAGCCTTCGGCTGCGCAATACGAGCCAACATCATCTCAGGAAAACTTTCAAAATAACCCTGCGGCACATGGTAAGGCATAGTTCTTAACTCTTTCAGTATCTGAGGTAATTCCTCTTCCTTTGTAATAGAAGAAAGGTCTGTAGCTCCAAAAAAACCTGCAGGAACCTCGTACGGCATTTTGCGTGAAAGACCAGCTAAAAAGGGTGATAATTCAGCTATTTCTGAGGCTGCGCTTTCTCCTTTGATCTTAGCCAGAACAGCATCGGCCAAACCTTCAAAATAGCCTGCGGGTACTGCATACGGATTGGGGCTACTTTCTGAAGGAAGGTTGCTGTTCAGCTCTTTCAATTCATTTATTATGGGTATACGGGAGTTCATTTTGCTGGTTTAAGACTGAAACCTCTGGTCAAAGTTTAATGATTTTTGATGTAATCTTCTATTTTTTTTACTGCATGATGATAGCTTGCTTTTAACGCTCCCTCGCTGGTTTCCAGCACCCGGCTCATTTCCTCGTAAGGCATTTCATCATAGTAGCGGAGGGCAAAAACGATACGCTGTTTTTCGGGCAATTGCTGAATGGCCAGTTGCAGTTTCCACTCCAGGCGGTTCGGGTCAAAATGCTTATCAGCTTTTATCTTGTTGCTAAGGCCGCTTTCCACATCGCTAAGGCTTACGGCAGATCGCTTTTCTGTTGCTCCAAGAACGTTAAACATTCGTTGGTGGCAATGCGATAGAGCCAGGTGTAGAGTTGAGAGTCCTCCCTAAAGTTTTCCAGCCCATTCCAAACCCGGATAAAAACGTTTTGTAAAACATCGTTCGCATCGTCATGATCCACCACCATACGACGGATATGCCAGTAAAGCTTTTCCTGGTACTTTTTAATAATGGTCGTATAGGCTCGTTCTTTCGTCTCCGGGTTTTTAAACTGAATCAGCAACTCGGCGTCGGATCTTTCTGTTAAGGCCATTTAGTTTGATTAATCTGGGAAATCTGTTTCTTAAGGCGGTAAAGATAAATTTTTGATTGAAACCTGCTAAGGAGGGGTGACCTAGTAGGTGCCCAAAAAGGAAATGACATTGACAAACCACACAGTAACTAGGGCTTACCCATGGAGTATCTATGAAGTATATATGGAGTATCCTGCCTCAATCTCGGGACAAAACACCCATTAAAACACCATTATTTCCGTTGGTAGTCGGCAGGTGACTACACACATCGAATGTCGAAGCTGGATATTTGCAGATCTGTGGATGAAACTAAAAAGCCTATGCGCAGTGCATAGGCTTTTCTACGAGGGAATTATAGTTAGGCATTTTTTCTCGACATTACTTTTTCAGCAGCTGCAATAATATCCGGCACATCTAAGCCATATTTTTTCAATAATTGATCCGGTGTGCCGCTTTCGCCAAAGGTGTCTTTTGTTCCAACAAATTCAATTGGTATAGGGAAGTTTCTCGAAGCTACCTGGGCCACGGCATCGCCCATACCACCAATAATATTATGCTCCTCAACCGTTACAGCGCAACGGGTTTTGCGGATGGAATTCAATATGGCTTCCTCATCTAAAGGTTTTATAGTGTGAAGGTTGATCACTTCCACACTCAGCCCTCTTTCCTGCAAGGCTGCGCCAGCCTGGATGGCGTTCCATACCATATGGCCGCAAGCAAAAATGGATACATCGGTACCTTCTGAAAAGTGTTGAGCCTTACCAATAACAAAATCTTCTACATTGGTAAAAATGGGCCAGGCCGGGCGGCCAAAACGCAGGTAAACAGGACCATGATAATCTGCAATAGCCATCGTTGCTGCCTTGGTTTGATTGTAATCGCAAGGAACGATCACCGTCATGTGCGGTAACATTTTCATCAAGCCGATATCTTCTAATATCTGGTGGGTTGCCCCGTCTTCACCTAATGTCAACCCGGCATGCGATGCACAGATCTTTACATTTTTACCACTGTACGCAATACTCTGCCGAATCTGGTCGTATACACGGCCTGTAGAGAAGTTGGCAAAGGTTGTTGTGTAGGGAATTTTACCTCCAATGGTTAATCCTGCTGCAATACCCATCATATTGGCTTCGGCAATACCAACCTGTATAAAACGTTCAGGAAATTCTTTCATGAATTGCTGCAGCTTAAGTGAACCAGCCAAATCGGCTGTAAGGGCTACAACATCCTTATTTTTTCTTGCTACTTCGGCAATGCCATCGCCAAAGCCGGAACGGGTGTCTTTTTTACCAGAGGGCTGAATATCTTTTAACATAGAGGTGGTGCAAAAGTAGGGGTTCGGTAATTAGTTCAATTCTATTTTGTAAGAGCTGAATAACTGCTCATCTTCTTTCAATCGCTTTTCCCATTTCTAGGCAGTGCTCATCATTTCATCTAAGGTGTATTTCGGATCCCAGCCTAATTGTTTTTTGGCTTTATCATTATTAGCATAAATAGCAACAACATCACCAGGCCTTCTTGGTCCCATTTCGTAATTAAGCTTTACACCACTTACTTTTTCAAAAGCCTGGATGGCTTCCAAAACGGTAACACCATTGCCTGTTCCCAGGTTGAATACCTCGCAACCCGATTGGGCTTTGCCTTGTTCCAGGTATTGAATGGCTAAAGTATGTGCATGAGAAATGTCACTCACATGTATATAATCTCTTACATTGCTGCCATCTCTTGCTGGATAATCACTGCCATGAACGAACATTTTAGGCAGTTTGCCAATAGCTGTTTGTGTGATGGCAGGCACCAGGTTTTGCGGTTTACCAATTGGTAATTCTCCAATCTCAATAGAAGGGTGTGCACCCACCGGGTTAAAATATCTTAATAAGATAGCTTGTGTTTTGCTGTTCTTTTGGGCCTCGCAAACGATTTGTTCGCCCATTTGCTTGGTATATCCATATGGCGAAGCAGCAGGCTTTGTTGGCGTTTGTTCTGTAACCATCATTTCATCGGGGTTACCATACACAGTACAGGAAGAAGAAAACACAAACCATGGGGTATTAAAATCCTGAACACACTTTAAAAGGTTAATGAGCGAATACAGGTTGTTTTCGAAATACATTAAAGGCTTTTCAACCGATTCCCCAACTGCTTTATATGCTGCAAAATGAATCACACCTTGTATATCGTTGTTCTCCTGGAAGATGGCATAGGTGTCATCAAAATTGCACAGATCAACCTTATAGTTTTTAATTGTCTTTCCTGTGATCTTTTCTATGCCCTTTAAAGCCCCCGCACTGGACCGGGAGTTATTATCTACAGAAATAACATCATAACCATTTTCAATAAGGTCTACTATGGTATGAGAACCAATATATCCGCATCCACCTGTTACTAGTATTTTAGCCATGTTAAGGATTTGCGGGGCGAAATTCGGTAAAAAAGGTGATAGAATAATGGATAGAAATATAGTATGAATTAGACTACAGAGTTGAAATAAAAAGCCCTGCCGTATGAAAGGCAGGGCTATGAATTATATTCTGTGCTTAATTAAAAGAATAATTTAGAAACATAATAAACACCTGCAGCTAAGAGAGCACTAACCGGAATAGTAAGTATCCATGCCCAAAGCAGGTTGATGGTTACACCCCAACGAACTGCGGATAAACGTTTGGTAGCACCAACACCCATAATGGCACCAGTGATAGTATGGGTTGTACTAACAGGAATTTTTAATGCTTCGGTTACAAACAATGTAACGGCACCTGCTGTTTCTGCAGCCACACCTTCAAATGGGGTTACTTTAGTAATACGGGTACCCATTGTTTTTACAATCTTCCAGCCGCCACTCATGGTACCTAAACCAATTGCAGCATAACAGGCTAAAGGCACCCAATTGGGCATTTGTTCGAAAGATGTAATTTGACCACCAGCAATTAAAGCTGCTGTAATGATACCCATTACTTTTTGTGCATCGTTACCACCATGGCCAATACTAAAAGCAGCAGATGAAACCAATTGCAAACGCTTAAACCAAACGTTTGACTTGTGTGCATTTAATGTATTAAGCCAGAAAGTAAATACAGCCATCACCAGGAGGATGAATGCAAGAAGGAACCATTTGAAGTTTTCACCAAAGAAAACCACCTGGCCTACTCTTGATTGGTAAGCTGTGATATATGGAGTTGTTTTGGAAACGGTATCACCTTTTCTTAAAACGCTAAAAGCAAAATCAGAGTTGGTAGCACCAGCATTTTTAAATGCTTCATCAATATCTTTTTTGCTGGTAACAGGCTGGTTGTTTATTGTTAATAAGGTGTCGTTCTTTTTAAAGCCCATTTTTTGAGCAGAAGATTTGTTTGAGACATCTTTTAAAAGAACGATGTTATCCTTTGCATCCACTTTCATCCCGGCAATGTCTGCACGGTTTGTTTTAATAGTGGATAGCAAGAAGAAAACGATACCCGCTACGAATAACACAGATATAAGCCTTGGCAAAATATCTTTCCGGAAAGAGAAGAGAAACCAAAGCGAAATGATAAATGCCATCAGCATACCTACTAATGGAGCAAGGATGATGAATGAAGCAGTTCTTAATACTACATCATTATTTACAGCAGCAAATCCACCTGCAGCAATACCTGCACCTGCAAAGCCACCTATCAAAGTGTGAGATGAAGAAGAAGGAATACCAAACCACCATGTTAGAAGGTTCCAGAAGATTGCCGCAATCAGTCCTGCAAAAATCACTAACATTCCTTCGTTCCCACTGATCACCGTTTCTTTCACTGTTTTAGAAACGGTATTGGCCACACCATGATCTTTAAAAATAAAGAAGGCTGCAAAATTGAAAACCGCTGCCCATAATACCGCCTGGAACGGCGTTAAAACCTTTGTTGATACAACCGTTGCAATAGAGTTAGCTGCATCGTGAAAGCCATTGATGTAATCGAATATCAAGGCTGAAACAATAACGACTATAAGAAAAGTAGTCATAGATAATTTGGAAATGTGTTGATTTGGAAATGTGTCAATGCATATCGCATTAACTAATTGCCAAATCAGCTAATTGACTAATTGTTTTATGCGTATTTAACAATGATTGATTCAATTACGTTGGCAGCATCCTCACACTTATCCGTTGCTGTTTCCATTGCCTGGTAGATCTCTCTTTTCTTAATTACTTCTTTGGCATCAGGTTCAACGGCAAACAGTCTTTCAATGCTCATGTCGAAAATGTCATCCGCCTCATTTTCCAAACTATTAATGCGAACCAGGCTTTCGGTGATCGTCCGCATATTTTTCATATTGCGCAACTCGCCTACAGCGTTTCTTACTTCTTTACAGCTTTGACGAATGATCTCAGCTAATTTCTGTAAACCAGTATCGTTTGGATTAACCCTGTAGAAATTTATCTTTTTAGCTGAGGCATAAATAAAGTCGGCGATATCGTCCAGGGCAGACGCCAGATAATGAATGTCTTCCCTGTCAAACGGCGTAATAAAGTTTCTGCCCAGTTCGGTGAATAAGCTATGCGTCAGTTCATCGTTTGCATGCTCCATATCTTCCATTTGTTTGATCAGGGCTTGCCTTTGATCGAAGTCAGGTTGGGAAATTACCCTTACCAACACATCACTCATGGCTAAAACATTATCGCCGCTTTTTTCAAATAACTCGTAGAAGACTTTGTTTTTGGGAGCCAGAAATTTTGCAAAGATGTTCATATAACTGTTTTAAAAGTTGAGCGAAATTAAGCCGAGCCTACCGAGGCAAATCCCTTAACGGAAAATTAATAATAACTTAATATTGCACCCTCTCACCGATTCATAAACCGTGCTAAAAGCACACCAATAGTTGGCATGTCATTCAAAACTCGTATCAAAACATTTTGTTTTCATATTATATTATTGTTATTGTCTTTTGTTGGTTATTCACAGCCGTACTTGTCAGATTACGATTCCACACTTTTTATACGGGATACTGTAAGGCCGGTAGTGAAGCGTTTTGAAAACCTGCACATTAGCGGTTATATGCAACCGCAATTTCAGCTGGCTCAGGCAAAAGGTGCACAGACTTATGACGGAGGAAACTTTGCAGCCAACTCCAATAATCGTTTTATGTTACGCAGAGCCCGGGTGAAAATGGATTACAGGATGCCGGGTAAGGATGGTGACTTCCCTGCTGCCCTATTCACTTTTCAGTTTGAAGCAACAGAAAGAGATGTGAACGTAAGAGATGTGTTTGTAAGAATTTATGAACCGGCAAAGCATAACTTTTCTCTTACAGCAGGTTTGTTTGCACGGCCTTTTGGTTACGAAGTCAACCTGTCTTCCTCTTTCAGAGAAACACCGGAACGCGGAAGGATGTCGCAGATATTAATGCCAAGCGAACGGGATTTAGGCGCCATGGTTAGTTATGAGTCGCAAAAGAAAGGAAGAAAAAACCCTCAGCTGAAATACGATATAGGCGTGTTCAATGGCCAGGGCAAATCGGGCCCGGCTGAATTTGATTCATACAAAGACATCATCAGCCGCTTAACGCTGAAGCCTTTACCTCTTTCTAAAAAGGTATCGATAGGAGCCGGGCTTTCTTTTTTAAATGGAGGATGGGTTCAGGCAACAAAATATAAATATGAGATGGGAGAAAAGAGTGGAGCTCCAGCCTTTATTGTTGATTCCAGTTCCTCGAACATCGGTGGCAAAGCACCAAGACGATATTATGGTGCCGATGCACAATTAGTTTTGAAACATGGATGGGGAAAAACAGAACTGCGGGGAGAATACTGGAGAGGAAAACAGCCAGGCACAGCATCAACTACTGTTAACCCCGGTGTATTACCTACCACCCCAACCTACATACGCAATTTTGATGGCGGCTTTATCTATTTTTTGCAAAACATAATTAATCAGCACTGGGAAGTAATGGTGAAATATGATTGGTATGATCCTAACAAGAAAGCATCCGGAAAAGCGATAGGTGTGAATGGGATGAATCTTGGTGAAGCGGATATTCGTTACAATACACTTGGTTTTGGAATTACACACTACATGACCGATAACCTGAAGGTGCTTGCCTATTATGATATCGTGGATAACGAAAACACTTCTTTAAATGGATACTCTTCGGACTTAAAAGACAATGTTTTCACATTGCGTATTCAGTTCAGGTTTTGACACTTTTTAAAGTGGCCGGCATTTATTGATTTTGTATCAAAACTTTCTCCTCAGGATAGATATATTTTTGTGGTATGACAGAAGCAGGCTACGAAGCAGTAATTGGTTTGGAAGTACATGCACAACTGCTAACCAAAAGCAAATTGTTTTGTGCAGACAGCACCACTTTTGGTTCGGACCCTAACACACAGGTAAGTGCCGTTTCTTTAGCACACCCGGGCACCCTGCCAAAACTAAATAAAGAAGCTATCGCCTTGGCAATACGGTTAGGTGTAGCCTTGAATTGCGAGATCGTTCAGCATAATTATTTTGCACGTAAAAATTACTTCTACCCCGATCTGCCAAAAGGATACCAGATATCGCAACATACAGCTCCAATCTGCAGAGGGGGTTACCTGGAAATAAGTGTTGAGGGACAACTTAAAAAAGTGCGCCTTAATCGTATTCATATTGAAGAAGATGCCGGTAAAAGCATCCATGATCAGAATGAGCACCATTCCAATATTGATTTTAACCGTGCAGGAGTTCCACTTGTAGAAATTGTTACTGAGCCGGATTTAAGGTCTGCCGATGAAGCCTATATGTATGTTAGTGAATTGCGCAAACTCGTTAAACATTTAGGTGTGTGTGATGGCAACATGCAGGAAGGAAGTTTCCGTTGCGATGTAAATATATCGGTGCGAAGAAAAGGGGATGAACAACTGGGAACAAAGGTTGAAGTAAAAAATCTCAACTCCCTCCGGTTTATTAAAAAAGCAATCGAAACTGAGACAGAACGCTTAATAGAGTTACATAAAAACAAACAGCTAATCCTACAACAGACAAGAGGTTTTGATGAAAACACGTTTACTACTTATCCCATTCGTACCAAGGAAGACGAAGATGACTACCGCTACTTTCCTGAGCCGGACCTCCCTCCTTTTGTAATTTCAGATGATTGGCTGACTTCTATAAAAAAAAGTTTGCCTGCTACGCCACAACAAATTAAGACCCAATTATCAAGTGAGTATAAACTATCAGAGCAAGATGCTGAAGTTATTGCGAATGACATCGAGCTGACAAATTTCTTTATTGCATTATCGCAGTTTTGCAACAACTCAAAAGCTGCCGGCAACTGGATTGTAGGCCCGGTGAGATCTGCATTTAAAGAGAATGAAGAAGGCATTCAGGTTAATCCAGAAGATATTGCACAATTAATTCAACTGGTTGATGAAGGCAAGATCAACTATGGTACGGCTGTTAACAAAGTTTGGCCTCAGTTAATTAACAAACCACAAACAGATGAAGCAGAGTATATAAAACAGAATGATCTTTATTTACAATCTTCATCAGATGATATGAATGCCTGGGTGAAAGCAGCTTTGGATAAACATGCTGTTAAGATCCAGGAATATAAAAAAGGAAAAAAAGGTTTACTGAGTTTATTTGTTGGTGAAGCAATGAAGCTATCAAAAGGACGAGCTGATGCAAAACGCATAACAGAAGCAATTGAAAACAAAATCAAAAACGAATATTAAATGAAGAAGGTTATTTATAGTGTATTATGTGTGGGGCTGGTGTACTGCAACAATAAAGCAGAAAATAATTTTGAAGTGGAAGGAACAGTGAAAAACTCAGGCGCACAAACTATTTTCCTCGAAGAAACCGATCCGGGCGGCAACCCTGTAATATTGGACTCGGCAAACCTTGGGAAAGATGGCTCTTTTGAACTAAATACAATTGCTAAAGAAGAAAGCATCTACAGCTTACGGTTAAATGACCAACGCTTTCCTTTTGTATCTGTCATCAACGATGCAAAAGAGATCACAGTGAATGCTGATCTAAATACAACTGCAGATTACTATACTGTTAAGGGATCGGAAGCAAGCCAGCAATTGAAAGATTTTTTAAAGGAGTTATCTAAAAGAATCGAGCAATCTTATAAAACAAAGCAAGGCATCGATTCTTTAACTATCACAAAATCGGCGGACAGTCTATTGCAGGTGAAACAAACAGAATTAAAAAGCACGAGTGCAGGTTTAAAACAGTATGCACAGCAATTTGTCAGCAATAGTAAAAGCCCTTCTCTTACTTTGTTTGTATTAGGAACTTATCAAAGCTATGCAAGTAACAGGGCTTATGGTATGGAGGCTTTTACTGAAACAGAAGTAACTACTCTCATTGAAAAAGCATCACAACGTTTTCCCAATCATACTGCACTAAATGAAGTAAAGACGCGCAGGGCACAAAGTCAAACTCCGGCTACAACCAATACACCTGCTGAAGTAAAGCAGGCACCGGATTTCACCTTGCCTGATGTAAACGGAAAGTCTGTGTCACTTTCATCTTTTAAAGGCAAATATGTATTGGTTGATTTTTGGGCTAGCTGGTGCCGTCCTTGCCGCATAGAAAACCCAAACGTGGTAGCTGCCTATAACAAATACAAGAATAAAAACTTCACCATCTTAGGCGTTTCGCTTGATCAGCAGAAAGATGCATGGCTGCAAGCCATTAAACAAGATAATCTCACATGGACCCATGTAAGTGATTTGAAGTTTTGGGATAGCATGGTAGTACCGCTGTATGGTATTGATGGTATACCATATAACGTTCTGTTAGACCCGCAGGGAAATATTATTGCAAGCAGATTAACAGGGCCTGCATTGGATGAGACGTTAAGCCAGTTATTGAAATAGCAAAGCGATATTCAAATAAAAAAGCCGCTATTCACTAGCGGCTTTTTTATAGGGCTAATTGTTTTGTTAGCGTTGGTCTATAACGAGGCCAATTTGTCTGTAATTAATAGAAGGCAACAACGTGCCCGTTGAATCTAGTTTTATTCCAATGAACCGGGCCTGACCTGCAGACGCACCAGCATTTAAAATACTGATATCAATATAACCGAAAGATGATCCTGCAGGAATGGTAGCCTTTCCACTTAATGCCGCATAGTGCGTTCCGGATAGAGCATCAAGAACATTTAATGTACCGGCAGCCTGTGAAGGAGTCTGACCAGTAGCTGTCGCTGGAAAGCTTATTGATGTGATTGGCGAATTAAAAACAGTATACCCTATAGTTTCATCTTTTGATGAATGAGGACCTACTAAATTCAATTGAAGCCTTATCGTTCTGGATATTCTCCTTAAAGTCGAATCTGCCGTAGCAGCCGGCCGGCCCGCCGAAACAGTTCTTGTAAGAATTGGATAAGTAACACCAACTGCGTTCGAATTCAACGGTGCAGCATCAATTTCAACCACCGTTTGCCCTGTAAAAGTTTTATCAATTTGTTTAATGCACGAGGATAATACCAAAACAATGGAGGACAGATATATAATACTCTTTTTCATGTTTAGATTCTGTTTAATTAATAACCGAAATTTTGAACCATGTTCGGATTGCCATCAATATCCCTTTGTGGAATAGCTGGCAGCAGCCTAAAATCTGTAGCTGGTAGATTTGTAGGGGGATTGGTTTTTACAATACTTCTGCCATAGCGCTTTAGATCATAAAAACGGTAGCCCTCAAATGCAAACTCCAGCATTCGCTGCCTTAATATCTCGTCTAGAAGAGCAGTTCCTGTAAAGTCCTGAACTGCAGGCACGGTAAATCCAACATAGCGGGCCATACGAATTACATTAAGATCTTGCCATGCTCCTGTTTCATTACCCATTTGATATCTGGCTTCAGCCCTGTTCAAATAGAGTTCGGGCCATCTTAAAACAACTGTATTATCCCAGTTAGGAGAACCATTTTTACCCATCCATTTAGTAACCTCTACATAATGACCGGCAGCATTTACACCCCACTCAAAAAGCCTGTTTCTGATATCATTACTATAAGTCAAAGCAGGTGGCGGCGACGATGCAGCCAGACCAGCAGGGAATCCTGAAATCCCCAGTTGTGTTAACAAAAAGCCGTTTGGCACTAGGTCGCCCTGTCCTTGTCTCGACCCTGCGAATGCGCCAGGAGTCGCCAAAGTTGTATGAGTAGCAGCCAGTGAAGTATTTACGCCAAGATTTTCTGTAAGGGTTGAATACCACACTTGGAAGATGGCTTCTGGATGATCAGCTACTCTCCAGCCTTGCACATAATTCGATGTGTTGGTCATAGCACCAATGCCACCTGTTAATGTAATCGCTGCTGTTGCAAATGAATCTGCACGTGCCCATCTACCTTCATATAAGGCTACCCTAGATCCTAATGCTAGCAGGGCATGCCTACTTGCATAATTACGTGCCGCACTACCACCTCTGCCACTAGCGGGCAGCAAAGGCATAGCAGAATATATATCGGTCATGATCTGAGCATAACTCTCTGCTATCGTAGCTCTCTTTGGTCTAAATGCAATTGCATCTTCCGGTTTATTAAAGCCTTGTAGCTGAATCACGATTCCTCCTTTATCCTGGCCTGGCACAACGAAGGTTGGGATGTAAGCATAATTCTTTACAAGGTCAAAAAAGTAAAGTGCTCTTAAAAACTTAAGTTCTCCTTCCCATCTTGTTTTATCAGCAGCAGTTGCATCCGGTACTGAAGGTATGGCTGCCAATATCAGGTTGATCTCGTTGACAGCACCATAAGCTGTTACCCAGTTAGCCATGTTAGAACCCGAAGTATTTCGGTTCTCTGTAACTAATCGGTTGGAACGGCCATTGGCGAAGGTATTATCTGCCATTGCTTCAGCTACAGAGAACATGTCACGGCCATATAGTCTTTCGCTTTTTAAAACAGAATAAACTGAATTTAATGCGGCTTCTACACCAGCCCGGCTTGTAAGCACCGTACTTGCTTCAACGGTATTTCGTGGATCAATGTCCAGCTGTTTTTTGCAAGATTGCAGCATGAAGCCTGCAATGCATGTAAGTGCAAATATTTTTAGTGAGTTCCTTTTCATTTTTTTAAGATTTTCTCTTTAGCGTTAGAATTTAATTTGGAAACCTACGGTAACGTTCTTCGATTGAGGGATAATACCAAAATTGTCACCTGTAAATTCAGGTTCGTAACCATTCCATTTCGTATACGTCCAAAGGTTTATACCCTGAACATAGAAACGTACTCCGTCAAAACGCATTCTTCTTGCTAGTTGACTTGATACATCATAAGAAAGAGTGACTTGCTTTAAACGGATATAATCTGTTTTAAACAGGTATCTTGAACCAGTTGCCCAGCTAACGCTATTGAAATCTGTCATAGCATTAAACGGACGAGGAATACCTGTAACCTGTCCTGGAGTTGTCCAACGTTGGTAGTACTCATCTTTTAACTGGTTAACTGTTGCACCACCCATACGCATCCACTGAGTATATTGGCCATCTTGTCTGATACGGCCATATTCATATTGGAAGAATGCATCCAGCGAAAATCCTCTCCACGAAAAAGTGTTGTTCCATCCACCAAAATGGGTAGGATAAATATTACCGATTACCTTTCTATCTGCAGCTGTAGGGTTATAAGTAGTGTTGCCGTCTTTATCATACCACATACCCCTGCCATTAGCTGGGTTAACACCCGCCCACTCAGCAACAAAGAAAGAACCAAGCGGCTGTCCTACACGGATAGATGCATCATTTGGTAAGGCCTGCAAACCATCGTATAATTTCAATACTTTGTTTTCCTGGAATGCAATATTGAAGGATGACTTCCATTTAAAGGCTCCGTTAATTGGTGTGCCCTCAAGTAAAATTTCTAAACCTCTGTTTTCAACAGATCCTAGATTTTGAATAATGCTGCCATAGCCTGTTGTGGCATATAATGATCTGGTAAGAAGCAAATCTTTATTTACTTTCCTATAAGCATCAACCGTGAGAGCAAGACGATTCTTAAAGAAGGCGACATCCAGACCGATATTATTTTCTTCTCGAGTTTCCCAACGAAGATCAGGATTAGCTAATTGTATAGGATTCAAACCACCATTATTGCCATAAATACGTGCTGCACCATATAATTGCTGGAACGGAGTGTTTCCTATCTGGTCGTTTCCAGCCTGTCCAAACGAGTAACGGATTTTAAGATCAGAAACAGCACGTACATTTCTCATAAACTCTTCGTTGATCACATTCCATGCTGCCTGTGCTGATTGGAAAATAGCATATCGGTTATTAGGTCCAAACCTACTTGAACCGTCACGCCTGATTGTATAGTTGAATACATAACGGTTCTTAAATGTATAACCCAGCTTTCCAAACTGGGAAAAAGTTGCACTCTCATTCCATGCTCCGCTTACACTTGAAGCAGTGGCAGCAGCACTTAAATATTGCAACTGGTAGGTAGGAAAGCCTTGCCCGTCGGCCTGAAACCACTGGTTATTATCTCTTCTGAATTCAAGACCAGCTAAAAAATTCAGATTATGGTTTTCCTTTATTGTTGTGCGATAGTTTGCTGTTGCATTTGTGATCAGGTTAGTATTCCAGTCGCTCTGGCTGGAAAGACGTCCGCCCACTGGGAAGCCATCATTAATCCGCGGATCTTGATAACGATGATCTTGTGTTAAACGATAGTCAACACCAATCATAGAACGAAGTGTTAGACTTTTTTAGGGTTATAGGTAAGATTAGCACTACCAATTATCTGGTTAGTACGTGTGCGGTACTTGACATATTCACCAACCGCCATCACGTTATGATTGAACGTTCCGGCCATATTTTGTCCAGAGCCTGGCAATCCATAAAAAGTACCGTCAGGGTTGTAGATAGGATTGTTAGGCAGTATCATACCAGCTGCATAAGCTGGGTTTCCAAAGCCGGTGTTACCAATACTGTACGGCGCATTTTGAGATACAGTACTCAAACTGATCTGGTTTTCCATGGAAACTTTATCATTGAACTTAAAGTTCACTTTTGATAACATGGCACCACGCTGAAAATCGGTTGGAGCAATAAAAGCTGTCTGTTTAGAATAGGAGCTTGACAAGTAATAAGTAACATTTTGAGAACCTCCCTGCATCGAAGCTTCAGCATTGAACAGCTGCCCTTTTCCAAATGCCGCTCTTTGCCAATCATAGGATGGCAAACTGTCTAACTTACCTTGGGTAGTTGAAGAAGGCAGACCCATATTACTCAACACTGTATTTCTTATTGTGGCAGGTGATGCGGTGGGGTTTGCATAAGCTAATGCCTCATAACGAAGGTTATACCACTCCTGAGCATTTAAAACTTCAGGAATGCGTAGAGGAGATGATTGACCTACGTATGTGTTTACGGTAAACTTTGTTTTACCGGCCTTACCTTTTTTTGTAGTAACAATCACTACACCGTTAGCAGCTCTCGCACCATAGATTGAAGCCGCTGCCGCATCTTTTAATACCTCGATAGATTCAATATCATCAGGATTCAAAAAGTTTAGCGGGTTATTTTGTGTATTGATTGAACCGGTACCTGTATTTAATTGTACTCCGTCAACTACATACAACGGAGTGGTACCAGCACTTATAGAACCAACACCTCTAATGATCACACTTAGAGACCCGCCAGGCACGCCATTAGCAGCTGCAACAATCACACCTGCAGCTCTTCCTTGCATTGCTTGTGCAAAGTTTGGAATAGGAAGGTTTTCAATATCTGCAGCATTGATTTTTGAGATAGAAGCACTCACATCTCTTTTTCTCACGGTTTGATATCCCGTTACAACCACTTCTTCCATTGAACCTTGCGAAGAAGCAAGGCTAGCCGTTACATTGGTTCTGCCATTTAAGGCAATTTCCATTGCCTCATACCCTACTGAACTTACTACCAGCGTCGTAGTATTAGGGGGGACTGTCAGGCTGAAACTTCCATCAGAGCTTGTCGTTGTTCCTGATGTAGTCCCTTTAGCTGTTACTGAAGCATTTGCAATTGCATTACCCTGAGAGTCGGTAATTTTTCCGGTAATTGTCCGGTTTTGAGCCCATGCTGTACTAATAAACAGCAATAGGGTCAAAAGCAGGTAGAGTTTTCTCATGTGCTTTGCCTTTAGTTTTTGTTTTAGAATGAATTAAGTAAGAGTGCTGTATACGAAAAATTGCTGCATAAAGATGCCGCAAAAGTTATTAAACTGCAAAATTGTTAAAACATCGATATAGTAAGATTACATTGATATGAAAGTTTGGAATAAAAAAAATGCCGCTTGCTAGGCGGCATTTTATATAGTTCATAAACAATTTATGGCTGCAAATTCGGATTGGCATTTAATTCTGCCCGTGGAATCGGCAATCTTTGATACCTAGGATCAGTTGTTGGTAATGTCAAAGCATTAGGTGGAGGAGTCACCCCTGTACCATTAGCCTGATCGCCTGTATTCGGCCTAACAATCGGAAGATTCATTCTCTTCAGGAAGAACCAACGATCAAACTCGGCAAACAGCTCAAGCCTTCTTTGTCTGTAGATTTCATCTCTTAAAGCTGTACCAGATAATGTTGCCGATGTAAATGGCACAAAACCAGTATACCTGTTAGACATCAAATTATTCAAATCAGCTAAAGCTCCTGGCTCGTCTCCCAAATTGTATCGAGCTTCCGCTCTGCTGATTAAAACTTCTGCTACACGGATTACCTTAACGTCAACCACATTCAAACATCCAGTAGGTCTTTTGGCATATTTGATTATATGATTATACAATGCACCCGATGCACCCGGATAGCGGCTTGTTTCAAAATAAGATGTTTTACGAACATCGTTATTAGTGTATTGCTGCCACAAGGTATACTCTGGAACAAATTCCGAACGGTATCCACTTGAACTGAATTGCTGGTGTTGAACGCCAACAGAGACATTATCCTTTTCAGTGAATCTTACTTTGAATAAAACACCTTCCTCAGTTTCATCAGTCCAGATTCTTGGGAAGTTTGCAAGAGAACCTGGGTTAGAATTATACTTTAAGCTACTATCCGCCCAGTTTCTTGTATTCGCCCAGTCATGCATATGCAGATAAACTCTGGAAAGTATACCAGCAACAGCCGCTTTGTTTAAACGAATCCTGGAGAAACCTGCTGCTGCATTTGTCAAAGCAATTCTATCATACGCAATTTTCAAATCACTAATGACAGAATCATAGGTAACCTGAAGCGTTGGGCGTGCAGGCTTGATATTAAAGTCTGTAGTTGTTACATATGGCACACCCAGATCCGTTGTAGGGTTTGAGTTAGCATAAATCTTTGCATACACCCTAGAAATATCAAAATGCACTAATGCCCTGGCTGCTCTAGCTTCACCTTCTGCATTGTTTCTGAAGGTTCCAGCTGGCAGGTTATTGATGTTTTGTATGATACCATTAGCCCTGCGGATGATGTTGTAACCGTTACCCCACAAGCCAGAAGTAGCTTCAGAGGTATACTGCCATAAATAATAAGTAGCTCCAGTTCCTCTGCTAATAGAAGTACTTCTGGTAAAGTTATCGGCAACCAGATCGGCAAGTACCAGATACTCTCCTGCTGTGTAGGATCCGGCTGTGGCAAACCCTCTATACATACCATTTAACGCATTGGTAAAGTCACTGGGTGTGTTAAATGCGTCTTCTGCTTCCAGAGAATTATAAGGTTGCAGATCGAGATCTTTTTTACAAGACGAAGCTATTACCAGTGAAGATAACAGGCCTCCGTATATTATTTTATTCAATTTCATGAAATAGATTTTTAATGATTAGAAGCTTAAATCAATTCCGAATGATAAGGTTCTAACTTGTGGATAAGAATACAACTGGCCAAGACCTGGCGTTACGTTAAACGATTCGCCACTTCCTAAACCAACTTCAGGATCGCCTTTGTATTTAGTAGCTGTCCAAAGATTTTGTCCGGATACCCACAATCTTAGATTTTGCACTTTAAAACGATTGGTAATGTTGGCTGGGATAGCATAACCCAATTGCACATTACGCAATCTCACAAAATCGCCTCTTTGAAGCCATTGATCAGTTGTTTGTGAACCTGGGTTGTAAGCTGAAGTAGGCCTTGGCAATAACGCCTGGTCACCTGGTTTTCTCCAATAGTTGTTTGCTCTAACATCCATGTTTAGCGTTCTATTGGCAAAAACATTCAGGCGGTCACGTTCCTGAAGATTATAGATATAGTTACCACCTGAGTAATAAACATCCGCAGTAAGCGTAAACCCTTTATAATTCAAATCTGTACCGACTGTACCGTAATAAGTAGGTTCAGGAGATTTACCTTCTAAAAACACCGCATCATCTCCACTGTAAGCTGTGGTAATAGCACCGCTCTTGTTATAATACTGTGCTGCTCCTGTAGCAGGATCAACACCAGCCCATCTTACCAAATAAAAATTATAATAAGGCTTTCCTTCAGAAAGGCGAGCAAAAGTCACAGGTATATCGTTACCACCAACCAATTTAGTTACTTCATTTTTATTTTTAGTAAGGTTACCTCTAAGAGTGAACCCGAAGTCTTTCTTTGCTATTACGTCATAACTTAAGGCTACCTCAATGCCTTTATTCACCACTTCACCAATATTCTCTAGACGGTTGCCAAAACCATTAGTTTGTGAATAAGGCACACTTAATAGCAAATCCTGCGTTGTTCTGTGGTAATATTCTACCGAACCAGACAATCTATTTTTTAAACCCTCAAAGTCTAAACCAACATTATACAGTAAGGCCTTTTCCCAGGTAAGACTATCATTCTCAGGCTGAGAAGGGAAAGTCGAGGTTAGATCAGCATACGAGTTTACACCATACAGCTCTTGGAACGGATAGTTACCAATAGCGAAATTACCAGTAGTACCGATGGATGCACGTAGCTTCAATAAATTCACTGCGCTGATGTTTTTCATAAAGTCTTCCTGGGCAATATTCCATCCTGTACCAACACTCCAGAAAGTAGCATACTTATTAGCTTCGCTAAATCTTGATGATCCATCGCGACGAATTGAAGCTGATAAGAAATATTTGTTTTTAAAATCGTATTGAGTATTTCCAAAAACAGAAAATAAAGACCAATCGCTTTGTGCAGTTGAGAAAGCGGTATTAGCACCAGCTGCATTCAATGTGGTCACATTCGGATTAGGAAAACCTTTTGCAGAAACACTATAGCTTCTGAACCTGTTTTTAGTAAACTCGGTACCAGCTAAAAAATTAATGTTGTGATTCTCAGCAAAACGGGTAATATAATTAGCTGTGTTGGTCCAGGCATAGTTAAAGTTTCGGTCTCCATTATCCGTTTTTGAACCTGGAGCGAACGGATCTCCTACCACCTGATCTAAGAATGAAGAAGGTTTAATGAAACTTTCTCTTTCAAAGGTTGAGAAGTTCAAACCAAGATTTGTTTTCAAGGTTAAGTTCTTCACTAAAGAAAGTTCACCATAAAGGTTAGTAAAGCCCAATACATTCCTCGTATCTTCCGTATTAGTCTCAATTGCTTCCAGGATTGGGAAGCCCGCAGCAAAGCTGGTTAGGTTATAATTGGTAGTCCCTGGAAGGTAAGGAGGCTCATAAGGGTTGTATGCATACATTGCGTAGAACGGGCTTTGCGCATTGTACCGGTCTCTTAACAAACGATCGTTGGTATAAGATACATTAAAGTTATTCCCCACTTTAAGCCAATTGGTTGCCTGATAATCGATGTTGATTCGGCCACCAATTCTTTTAAAATTAGAACGCAAACCTATTCCTTCCTCATTATACTGTTGCACAGATGAAAAATAACGGAGTTTTTCTGCTCCACCGGAAAGGGAAATCTCATGAGATTTTACTTGTACATTACGTAATAATATATCCTGCCAATTATTATCACCATAAGTTGCAATAGTTTGGTCGATTACCGTGTTCAATTGGTCTTGGGTTAAATTATACAGGTTATTAGTACCTGCAGGCAGTTTTCCTTCAGCAACAAGTTTTGCCATAGATGCCTGTACAGCAAAGTTCCCTCTACTTTGAGAACCAATAAAAGCCCCTGCTCCGTCCTTACCTACGTTATACTCGAATTGAATTTTCTCACGAGCATTCATCATGTCGAAGTTATCCGGAGTTTTAGCCTTATTACCATAGTTGAAACGGTAGGTAAGTTGAGGCCTGTTGGCTCTCCCTTTCCTTGTAGTGATCAGAATAACGCCATTAGCTGCCCTTGAGCCATAAATAGCTGAAGATGCCGCGTCCTTTAATACGGAAATGTTTTCAATATCATTAGGATTAATAGCGTTCAAAATGTCAGCATTCGGTGCCGGCACCCCATCAACAACATATAAAGGCTGAGAACCAGCATTGATCGAACCCGTACCCCGAATTCTTACATAAGCGTTTGCACCGGGGCGGCCGTTTACTGCCGTAATTTGCACACCAGGAGCTTTACCTTGAAGGATTTGGTCGATACTCGAAATAGGAATGTTGGAAACTTCTTTTCCACTTACTTGTGTTACGGATCCTGTCAGTGTTCCTCTTCTGGCAGTACCATAACCCACAACTACTACTTCCTGCAAGTTTCTGTTTGCAGGGGCCATAGCTATGGTGAAATTTGTTCTGTCACCAATATTCTGTTCCTGCGTTGTCATGTCTGCGTAAGAAAAAACAAGAATACGGCCATTAACAGGTACAGAAAGGGTAAAGTTTCCCTCTGAATCCGTAACGGTTCCTGTGGTTGTCCCTCTTACTTGAACTGAAACATTCGATAAAGGTGCCCCCTTATCATCGGTTACTTTTCCGGAGATAGTCCGGGTTTGCGCTAAGAGCTGAGATGAAATCAGCAGCATACTTAGCATGGCTAAGAGAATTCTTCTCATGTGCTTTATGTTTATTAAAAATTAAAAGGATAGATGTTCTTCTAAAAAGCAAGAACGTAATTAGACTAGCAACTTTAAAAAAAAGCTGCACGAATATACGTTTTCAGCAAAATATTTATTGTTGTACCGTTAAAAAAAATGACACAGAAAAAACAAACCCGCTGCAGGCAGCGGGTTTGAAGATATATAGGCTAAACTAGTATCCAGGATTTTGAACTACTGCTTTGTTTACAATTAATTCCGACTGCGGAATGGGCCAAATATATTGCGGGCTAGTTGGCGCAACAGACGGAGCGGTTCCTTTTGCAGGTAGAGTTAAGCCCAGCCGTAGAAGGTCTCTCGAGCGGAAACCTTCACCAAGTAATTCAATTCTTCTTTCCAGCAATATTGCATCAATCAAAGCCTGTTGAGTAGCAGGTGCAAGCATAACTGATGGATCTGAACGTCTCCTAACGGCATTTAATAAGGCAATATCCTTTGCATCTACTCCGTTCACCCGGGCCAGGGCTTCTGCAAGGTTCAACAATACTTCAGCATAACGGATAGCAGGCACGTAATCTTTGTTGTCTGTCCATTTACGTAACCAGGTCCTAGTGGCATGGTTAATCACCTGGAAAAATTGTCTTCTAGCGTCATTAGCTGTCCAACCCGGGTTATTTACAATGCCTGTAGCACCAAGGTTTAATGAATAATCACCATTACCGCTACAACTTGTACAAGGATTTGTGGCTGTTGATGATGTAGCCGCAGGACTATAATATTGATTCAAGCTGTTTTGCGTGCCAGGAAGATCATTAGCGGTAAAAGGAAAAGAAAGGATGTTTTCAGGTGTTTGGCCGCCAGCTCCAAAAACTGTAGCAATGTTGTTTTGCAAATTGTGGGTAACACCAGAAGTAGTTGAGAAGGGAGCAGTGGCTTGGGGAGCCAGCTTATTACCTTCGACAATTACATTGGCGTAGTCACCCATAAATAAATACACACGTGTTTTTAGAGCTATGGCCGTATTCTTATGTGCTCTTGTAACATTCGCTGCTACAGATCCATTGTTGGCCGCCAGATTGGTTTCAGCAAAATTCAGATCGCTGAGTATTTGCTGATATACTGCAGCAACGTTAGACCTAGGTTTTTGATTCTCTCCCAAATTGGTTTGAGGTTCAGTATAAATTACCACACCAGGCGTTGCTCCATTTCCATCCCAATAGGGTCTCGCATAGATAGTGACCAGATTATGATACATTAAAGCACGGATAAATCTGCATTCCGCTTTGTATTGATTTTTTAATGAATCAGGGATCGGAGCATTATCAACGCCTTTTATAACAACATTTGCACGGTTGATAGCAGCATAAGCAGCAGCCCAAAAATTTTGTACTTCATTTGTGGTAGGCGTTACTGTAAAGTTCCATGTGGCTAACTGGGTTACGCCATTAGCAGTTTCGTTAATAAAGTCTTCGCCCCTCACGTCCTGGTAATTCAAATAACGACCGCCATATATCTGACCCACTTTAGCTCCAGCATATACACCATAAACAGCGGATAAGGTCTTTTCGGGAGTGGAAAATGATACCTCTTCTAATATTTGGGTTTGCGGTTCCGGAGATAGTAGTTCTTTCCTGCACGACGACAGGGCAAGTATTGAAAATAGAAAGATTGATATTTTATTTTTCATGTTCATTGTCTTTATAAAAAATTAAAAACCGATGTTGACGCCAACATTTATGGTTCGAGCCAAAGGAGCGGCATTTCGATCTACGCTGGGTGCACCATTTGTAACCTGATTTGCAACGGCTTCGCCATTACTTTGTGTTTCCGGATCAAAGCCCGAATAGCCAGTTATTGTAAACGCATTCAAAGCAGCAACGTATATTCTTACATTGCTCATTTTAGCTTTTGACACTAAGTTTTGAGGCAGCGAATATCCAAAGGCAATACTTCTGGCCTTGATAAAATCACCTTTTTCTATGTTACTGGAAATTACAAGGGCAGAACCATTAGAAACATTATCACCAAAGAAGACCCGAGGCCACTCTGCATTATCGCCAGGCTTGGTCCAACGGTTCAGGGCATCTTTTGAGTTATTCCAGTTACGGTTGTCATGCAATCCTGCTTTACTACCATTATAAACATAATTACCGCCACTAAAGAAAAGCAAAACGTTCAGGTCAAATCCTTTATAACGAATTGTGTTATCAAAGCCTCCAAAGAACTTAGGTAAAGCGGGTCCAATCACTACACCATCTGTTACCTGGTTAGGTGGTGTAGTTGCAGTTCCATCAGATACCTTTGTCCATCTGTTAGAAGCCGGGGTAGCTGCATGATTGTACTGTACTTGGGTACCATCCTTCTTTAAAAATATTCGCTGTCCATTTTGGGGATTGATTCCAACTGTTCTAACGGCTAAAAAGCTACCAATAGATTCACCTACACGTACTAAAGATGGAGATTCCAAACCGCCGGTAGAAATAAGGATATCAGCATTGTTGTTTGACAAAGCAGTTACTTCATTCTTCAACGTAGTAATATTAATACTTGAGTTCCAGCTAAAATCTTTATTGGAAATAACATTACCGCCTACAGTCAGTTCAACACCTTTATTTACCATGCTACCCACATTTCTCAAAATAGAGTTTCCTGGAATACCTCTGGATGGAGATTGAGGTTCAGCTAGTATCAGATCGCTGATATCATTTTTATAATAGGCAAATTCAACATTGAAACGGTCGCGAAGAATACCCAGGTTAAAACCAACATCCAGTTTTTTACTTTTTTCCCATGTCAGGTCAGGGTTGCCGGCCTGATTAAAAGAGATTGCACCTGTAGGACCATATAAGCCACCAGTAAACAGGGTCTGATAGGGATAATTACCAATACCAGCAAAGTTGCCCACCATACCGTAGCTACCGCGTAATCTGAATGTGCTTATAGTATTTGCAATGGATGAACCTTTCCAAAAATCTTCTTCCGATACAGACCAGCCTAATGAGCCGCCATAGAAAGTTCCCCATTTGTCGGCGAAAGCTGAGTAACCATCTCTTCTTGCATTAAGAGAAAAGAAATATTTTCTCTTAAAATCATAGTTTATACGACCAAAATAGGACTGTAGGAAGTTTTCACCAAAGTTGTTTCCCACGGGAACAATATCAATAAAGCCACCTTGAAATTCGTCAAAGAACGGGTCAGTCTGATTTCTTCTGTCTGCGCCCCAGTTATTGGTGCGGGTATATTGTTGTTCTGCCCCTACTAAAACATTCAGACCGTGGTTGTCAGCCAAACGTGTATCATAGGTCAAAGTATTTTGCCAGTTCCACCGATGTGGTCTTTGTAATATATTTTGTGCGGCTCCATTGAATTGCTGTCCATCTCCATGTAAGGCGTTTCTGAACTCCTCGTTAGTCACGGTTAAATGATCTATACCATACAAGGTTTTAAACGTAAGCCCGTTTACAATTCTTACCTGGCCATAAATATTCCCTAATACCCTTTCTGTACTGGAAGTAAAACGGTTTAAATCATTTAGAAGCACAGGATTTGTAAATGCTAATACTGAAATATTATTTCCTTGACCAATAGTACCACCGTTAATATTGTAACTACCATCGTTTTTATAAGGACCAACATTAGGGGCCAAAGCAAAAGCAAGACGGGCAGCACCAGATGTATTGAAAGCTGCGCCGGTAGAACCTGAGTTTACACCCTCATTATTTGAGCTTGTATAATTAAAAGTACCACCCACTGAAATACGGTCCGTCACCCTATGATCGAGAGTAAAGCGGCCGGTCATTCTTTTGAAACTATTGTTGATGAACATTCCTTCCTGGTCGGTATATCCGGCAGAGAAATAATAGTTGGTTTTATCACTTGCACCTGAAATACTCAATGTATGATTCTGTGCAAAACCAGTGCGATACACATAGTCATACCAACGGGTATCCACTAATTGCCCATTAGCGTCTGTCATTGTATAAAAACCCCGAGTTGTACCGTTGGCCGGAGTATTAGCATTAGCAAGCGCTTCGTTTTTTAGATCTGTAAATTCCTGAGCATTTAATAATTCTATCAAATTGTAAGCCTTTGTCCAGCCTGCCCATGTTTCATAATTTACCCTTGTGCGCCCTTGCCTGCCTTTTCTTGTAGTAATCAATACTACACCGGCAGAAGCTCTTGAACCATAAATAGCTGCGGCAGAAGCGTCTTTTAAAACCTCCACACTTTCAATATCAGCAGGATTAATGTCAGCAAGCAGGTTATTGGAGGCAGTACCACCTGCATCACCAGTAAAAGAAGGCACCCCGTCAATTACAATTAGTGGCGCAGAGCTTAATGATATTGAGTTTGTACCGCGAACACGAATAATTGGAGGATTACCTAACACACCATTGGGAATGACTACGTTGACACCTGCAGCCCTCCCTGAAAGACCTTGATCAAAGCTTTGGAGCGGCTGGTCCTTTAGCTTGTTACCCCCAATTGTAGACACACTACCTGTTATCTCCCTTCTTCTTTGGGTACCATAACCAACCACTACCACTTCATCCAGACTGCGGTTAGCGGCTTGCAAAGTAACAGTCACATTAGACTCATTACTAATAGCCACCTCCTGGGTAGTCATATCGGCGAAAGAAAAAACAAGTGTACGGCCATTAGCAGGAACATTAATGGTAAAGCTGCCATCTGCAGTTGATACCGTTCCTGTGTTTGTGCCTTTTACTTGGATTGAAACGTTTGATAAAGGAGTGCCTTTATCATCGGTTACCTTGCCGGTAACGGTGCGTTGAGCCCATGCCGACAGAGACATAAGCATAAGCACCATGCTTAAGCATAGAAATTTCCTCATGTGCATTGTTTTATATAGTTAAAAGCTTAAAACAGTTTAAAAAAGCCGTTGGTCTTTAGCAGAAGGATATTGGAATTGAAAAAGCCCCACTAAAATAGGGAACAATTGAATTAAACAGACAAAGCCAAAAAAAGATCTGCTGCATCTACTTTTTTCTTCGCTTATAAAAATTAATAATCAAAGCAGGTAACAAGGTAAGATTGGCAATAGTAGCAACCACCAGTGTAAAAGATGTTAGCCAGCATAACGCCTTGGTACCCCCGAAACCACTGAAACAGAAGATCACAAAACCGGCAATTAAAACAATAGATGTATAAATTATACTCAGACCTGTAGAATGAATGGTTTCAATGACCGTTTGAAAAGGGTCATTATTAAAGCTCTTGAGCTGCTGTTTATAATTTACCAGGAAACGTATAGTAATATCGATCGCTATTCCTAATGCCACACTAAACACTAACACCGTAGAAGGTTTCAATGGTACACCGGCCCAGCCCATTAAACCTGCTGTCATAACCAATGGGATGACGTTTGGTATCAGGGAGCAAAGCAAAATTTTAACCGATCGGAATAGATATAACATACAAAGGGCAATCAACAAAAACGCCCAAAAGATGCTTTCCTTCAAACCATTAATGATAAACCGGCTGCCTTCTAAAAACGTAACACTGGTTCCTGTTAGTTCAACATCATAATTAGCCGTATCAAATAGTTGATTTGCTTTTGCCTGAACACTATCCAATATCACAGGTAGTCTTTCGCTGCCAACATCCTGCATGTTTACGCTAATACGTGCCTGCTGTTTGTTAGAATCTAAAAAACTGCCTGTCAGTTTACCTAAAGAATTTTTTCCTCCTGTCGTATCGTTGTTCGCAGACAGGTAAGGTTTTAATGCAGGTAATGCCGCTTCGCTGGGCATTACATAGCTGCTGCTGTCTCCCTGGAACAAAGCCTGCATGGCAAACTTCAATCCCTCGGTAATACTCAGCGGCCTGCCTATATAGGTTTGCTGATCGAGATATTGTACCAGCGAATCAATCTTTACCAGATTATTCAGATTGCGTGTGGCACCTTGTTTCTTTTTGGTATCAACAATAATTTCCAAAGGCATCACTCCGCCAAAATGCTTTTCAAAAAACTTCAGGTCAGTATAGATCTTATCCGTCTTTGGAAGATCATCAACTATATAACCCACACTCCTTAACCTCATGATACCAAGCACCGATAAAACAATCATTACTGCCGTCACCCCATAGATCAACTTTCTATGATTCACCGACCATATTTCTAATCTGTCTAACCAACGCTGCAACCACGCACTTTCCAAATAACGGGTGTATTTAGGTTTAGGCTCAGGAAGCCAGTTCAAAACAATTGGTATCAGGAAAAGGGAGATGAAAAACAACAACATGATGTTGATGCCTGCTACCGCACCAAACTCTTTCAATATTTCGCTCTTGGTTAAAGCAAATACAGCAAAGCCTATGGCCGCAGCAATATTGCAGAACAAGGTAACAATACCCATCTTGCTGATCATCTGCACAATGGCTTCTCTTTTATTACCGGTTTCTTTATAAGCTGTGTGGTATTTGTTTAAGAAGTAGATGCAATTAGGAATGCCTATCACCACAACCAGCGGTGGTATCAATGCAGTTAACAAGGTGATCTTATATCCTAACAGGTTCAATGTCCCTACACTCCATACTACACCAATAATAACCACCGCAAGTGAAAGCAGCATGGCACTGAACGACCGGAAGAATAATAAAAGGATCAAGGCAGATAAAGCAACTGATGCTATCAAAAAGAACCGCATCTCGTCCTGAATACGGTCGGCAATGACTGTGCGTATCAGGGGCAATCCACTCAGGTGCATTTCTGTTTTATGCTTTTCACCAAAGCGGTCCACTGCAGCAATAATATTATTTACAATCTCTGTACGTGCAGGCGAGTTGATTAGTTTACCATTTACCCTCACACCCATCAACCAGGCGCCGGTTTCTGCATTGTATAATAATCCCCTGTAAAAAGGCAGGCTTAAAAACAAGTTTTTGCTGCTGTCAACTTCGGCTTGAGATAAAACAGTATCTCTAAATACGGGTGTGGCTTCTAAACGTTCCGTTTCCAAATTACTCAATAGATTCACAGCTCTTGGTACCGAAACAATATCTTCTACGCCATTGATCTTTTTCAGTTCACGGTTTAATGTTGCATAATCATTGAATACTGGTGCCGAGAAAAGATTTTTGTCCTGCACGCCAATCACAACAAGATTTCCGTCCTCACCAAATTTCTTTTTAAACTCCTGGTAAGCTATGTATTTAGGATGATCTGTTGGAATAGCCCTGGTAAACTCATAACTCAGTTTCACCTGGCTGGCTTGCCAGCCTAAAAAACCTGTGATGCCCAATAAAATAATTAGCCACACAAAACGATACCGCAAGATCCTTTCAGCCAGGAAATTCCACATAAGCCTTATTTTGGCCGCAAAGAAAGAGGAAAATGACGATAGTAGATATTCCAAAGGTCATAGCAATACATCACGCATTATTAAGTATGTTTTAATAGAAGAAATGATGGTGAACAAAAGGAATGCAATACCTTGTTGGCGTCAAACGTGAAACGTCAATCGTCAATAAACAAATCGTTTAGCTTTTACCCATCTAACGATTGATTGAAGCAGATGTCTGCAGAATTCACGATTCACGTTTGCCGATTCACGTCTTATGATCCACAAAACAAAAGGCATAGTATTACGAACAGTGAAGTATGGCGAAACCAGCATTGTTACAACCATCTTTACCGAAGGTTTTGGCCTGCAATCTTATTTGGTAAATGGCGTACGGCAGGCATCTAAAAAAGCAACCCCAAAGGCAGGAATGTTTCAGCCTGCAGCTATGCTTGATCTGGTGGCATATCATAATGAATTTAAAAACCTGCAGCGGTTAAAAGAATTTAAATGGTCACAACTGTACCAGCATATTTTCTCTGATGTGAGAAAAAATGCAGTTGCGTTGTTTATGATTGAGTTACTCAGTAAATGTTTGAAGCAACCCGAAACAAACTCAGAGCTATACTATTTTGTAGAAGATGCTTTAATGCATTTAGATGAAGCCAATGATGCTATCACAGGTAACTTTCCCCTATTCTTTTCATTACACCTTGCTGTGTTCTTTGGTTCCCGTATTAATGACGAATACTCCTCTGAAAAACATTACCTCGATTTAGAAGAAGGATCCTTTACAGTAGACCAACCTAATCACCAGCATTTCCTCGAAGGTCGCGAAGCCGAAGCTGTGTCACACATACTAAAGATCATGCAACCGCAGGAACTGGAACAGGTATTCCTAAACCAGGAATTGAGAAGACGCATTACCCATGCCTTGGAAGAATATTATGCTTTGCACATACCAGATTTTGGAAGTATGAAGACCCTTCCGGTGTTGCGAGAAGTGCTGAGTTGATTTAATTTTTTTGTATTAATAAACGTTTTTTAATCTTCTTTAGAAAACTTAATGGAGAAGTTAAATACATCCTTAGGTTGAATTTTATATTCTTTTAGAATGTCGCTTAACGAATCCATTGTAATGTTTTGGTCTCCCCTAAACACTCTTCCTAGCCAGCTATGATCTTTACTGGTCTTTGCATCAATTTTTCGTAAAGAACTTCCTTGTGTTTTTTCCTCTATTAAAGCCTTAAGATTTTCCCCGTGCTTTTTCCTTACCTGCTTTTTGACCGAATCCATTTTATTTTTTATGAGGAAGGTGGTGGATTCTAAAAAAGATTTTGTGGCACTATAATGCTACACTGTCAAATAATTACTATCTTGTCCCAAAATAGATTCCTGCGATTGCTAATTAAAGATGAATACGTCTTCTCAAGCCTCAGTAATGAGCGAAGGCCTCGAACTTAATTGTTCGGGGCTTTCAATTTTATAAATACTGTATTTACCGCAATATCTATACATTTCCAGCAACTACTCTTTCAGCAAATACTTCTTTTCGGTCACCTTGTCATAAATAAGCCCTATACATACTGCATAGTAACTGTATAGAGAAAGCATAGTAAGAGTATGGAGAGTGTATGAATAGGCTTATACAGAGTATTAATGGAATAAATGGCAGAAAGACAGTACTTAATGGAACAAAATCCCAGGTACAAATGTGGCTATATAATCCGTTGGCTGGTGTCAACATTTTGGATAACTACAACCCCAGGTGTTTTTCCTTTTTCAAAACTACCGAGCCGCTCCCACCCTAAAGCCTTCGCTCCATTGATCGTAGCCCATTGTAAAATGGTTTCTAATTCCAAAGAGGGATACCCTTTCATCAAAGCTCTCATTTCGCTTGCAATGCTTAATTGCCAGTTGCTGCTATAACTATCAGTACCCAGAACTACATGGCAATCATGTTTTATGAAAAGATCGACTGGCGGTAAATTATTTTCTATATACAAATTAGCATTAGGACATAAACAAAAAACGACTTTAACTCCATGCTGTTTCTCATGCTCTTTAGTAAAAACAATATCTTCTTCTCCAATATAAGTGTTTTGAACAGATAGAATTGTTTGCCCATTTGTAAAATGCGGCAGCCAGGTTTGTAAACTATTCTTTCCACTTACCGGGAATGGAGAACCGGGATTGTCAAATTCACGATACATCCTAATAAAATCACCACCACCTTGTTTAAACAATTCATCCTCGGTAGCAGCCTCCTGGTTATGAATAGATATTATCTGTCCTGCCGTTCTTGCATTGATCACATCCATCGTTGCACTGCTTACGCTGTAGGGTGCATGAGGAACAATGGAAGCACTTAATCCAAGCTTTCTATGTTCATCACAGATCTGCTGCGGCCAGCCTACCTGCTTCTCCATATTAGCATCATAAAAGTTGATGATCTCCACAAAGCTGTGCCACTGCATCTTACTTTCTCTCTTCACCTTCATAGCATCCATAGTATTGCAGATGTCTCCTACTCCTGCAATGCCTTTTTGCCACATTTCTTCGTCCGCAGCCTTTATAAATTGTTCTTTCTGCCCGGTATCAAAATGCTTTCGCCCCTTTACAATATTGATGAGGAAATCAATAAGCCCGGTGCCCGGCGGTATCTTATCTTTTAAATGACTTAACTCTACGTGGCAGTGGCAGTTTATAAATCCTGGTGTAAGAATGCCATCATACTTCTCAACATCATCGCCGGCATCTTCCTGATTAATCAAATCCTTAACAACGCCTTTATCATCTAGGACTAAAACTTTATCCAGGTGAAATTTGTATCCATCAAAAATTCTATCCGCTGTTAATTTCCTGTTTGTCATACGCTTGAATGTCCAAATGTAACTACATGATATGAGGCTTGCCCAGAACTACAAATTACAAACCACAAACTACTAACTCTCTTCTTCCTAAATTTGCCGCCACTTTATGCTGGACAGACTTGAAGCCATAAAAGCCCGATTTGATGATTTAGGAGTAGCACTAACAAACCCCGAGATCATTGCTGACAATAAAAAATTCAGCCAGACAAGCAAGGAATACCGCGGGCTTGAAAAGATTGTGAACGCCTACATTGATTACAGAAAAGTTCTCGATGATATTGAATTCTATCGTGAGGCCTTAAATGGCTCCGATGAAGAAATGCGGGAAATGGCTAAGCTGGAGTTGCCGGAAACAGAAGAGAAAAAGGAAAAGATGGAAGCCTCCATCCGTCAGATGCTCATCCCTAAAGACCCACAGGATGACAAGAATGCCATTCTTGAAATAAGAGCCGGTACCGGAGGTGATGAAGCCAGTTTATTTGCCGGCGACCTTGCCCGTATGTATATGAGATATTGCGAAAGAAGAGGTTGGAAAACAGCTATTCTGTCAGAGACAGAAGGAAGCGTTGGGGGTTACAAAGAGATTCAGATTGAAGTAGTTGGAGATGATGTATATGGTACTTTAAAATTTGAAAGTGGCGTACACCGTGTACAACGTGTGCCTGATACTGAGGCAAGCGGCCGTGTGCATACCAGTGCTGCAACTGTGGCAGTTATGCCCGAAGCGGAAGAGGTAGACTTTGAATTGAAGGAAAGTGATGTAAAAATGGAAACTGCCCGTAGCGGTGGTGCCGGCGGACAAAACGTGAACAAGGTTGAAACGAAAGTAATGCTGACCCACATTCCCACGGGTACAGTGGTAATATGCCAAACAGAAAGAAGCCAGTTAGGTAATAGAGAGAAAGCCATGAACATGCTTCGTACACGGCTTTATGAAGAGCAGGTACGCAAACAGGAAGAGGAAATTGCACGTCATCGAAAAAGCCTTGTCAGTACAGGTGACAGAAGTGCCAAAATCCGCACCTATAATTTTCCTCAGGGAAGAGTTACAGATCATCGCATTGGCTTAACCCTATACAATCTGGCCGCTGTGTTAGATGGTGGTATTGAAGAGCTGATTGATGCATTGCAATTTGCAGAGAATGCAGAAAAGATGGCGAAGCAAAACTGATGTAGAGGATTTTACTCGTTCCTCACTTTTACATTACTAACACATAGCAACAAGCGAAGTAAGGCTTCATAAGTAATTCTGTCAAAGCAAAGTCATTAATTTTTACGTGCTTTTCTTTATGTACTTCATTATGCATTAAGAATCATAGTTTTGTTTTTGGCATCATTTTTTCAATTATCAATACGTCCTTGCATAAAGTTCTTGTTATTATTTTTCGAAAGCGTTAACAAAAGATCGAAAACTTTTGGCAAGGTACTTGCGTTATATATTACAGTTCTTCTCACATAAAGCAGTCAATTTTCTCATAAGCAGTTAGTTTTGGTTGCGACCCCTGTTTCTACAGGGGTCTATTTTTTTATACCCCTTCTGTAAAACCAAACGCCTGCCAAAGCACCCATCACATCTGCAATCCAATCACTTATATCAAATGACCGGTTTTTAATGAACTGATCCTGACATACTTCTACCACAAATCCATAAAGCGTAGCAATAGAAAGTATAATTATAAATGATTTTGAAGCTGTTATGTTTAGTCCTCTGCTCCACAGCCACAGCAATAAGGCGAAAAACCCGAAATGCACCCATTTATCAAAATGAATTTTATTCAGCCAATCATTTGTTGGTAAAGCAGAACCCGGTAAGGAAAACAGAAAAGTGATAAGGGCTAACCAGCCAATTGCAAGAATGAGATACGTTCTTTTTTGTAAAACCATGTGGCAAAATACAAAAGGGCCTTTTAACAAGGCCCCGATAACCAACTAAGAGATGTTCTGTAGAAACAGAGCATCTTATACTATGTACGTTGAAAAACTGTTTTGCAGATTTAAAGTTGTCCCATTACATACATCTGATCCAATGTGGGATTAACACTTCCGCCTTTTGGCTCAAGAGTAATAGCAAAGGCTTGAGCATTTTGGACATTTTTGGCTTTCACAAGCAGGCGTCTTTGACGAACATCATAATCAACCACACCCAAGTCAATAGGTTTACCATCCAACAATGCCCATAACTGGTATTGTTTATCGTTAGCCGGTTGAGGTAAATTATTAATCAACAGATAAACATCTTTTGTAGCACCAGTAGTATCCCAATAAACCGTTGTGTAAGCATTTGGAGCAACAGGCGTTCCTTTTAAAGCTACCATCTTCATTCCCGGCTTTTGCAGCATTTCTGCATCGGCTTTCAAAAGTGCAAGGTTTTCTTTGGATTGATTCAACTCTTGCTCTAGCCGGTTATTTGCCTGCTGTAAATCCTGGTATTTCTTATTGGCTGTTACACCCCGATATATCGATCCTGCCAGGAGAATAACAGAAGCAGCTGCTACCCATTTCCATACATTCATCCGGCGCACCGGAACTTCATTCTCAATGTTATTTGCCTCAGCCACAGTAGTCTCATTTGCAATGGCCTGCTGAATTCTTTCTTTCATGAAGGCAGGTGGTGCAGGAGCATCTTGCATGATCTGCTGCTCCAATGCCAGTTCAAAAGCATTTCTTGCTTCAGCTATTTCCAGGTATTGCTTGCACATCAGCTCAAACTCTTCCTGTTCGGCCTCGGTTGCTAAACCCAGTACGTAGCTTTCGACAACTCCACTTGATATGTATTCTTTTACGTTCACTTAAGACAATAATCCTTTTAATTGTATCAAAGCACTTCGTATTCTTGTTTTTACGGTTCCTAATGGTATGTTCAATGCCTTAGCTATTTGCTCATGGGTATATCCCTGGAAATAAGATAGATCAATGAGCATTCTGTGTTCGTCTTTTAACTTCCAAACTACTTTTTTCAAACCAATATCATCTACACCGGGTCGTACACTTGGTTGAATGTACTCACCATCAATTGGCTGATTTTTCATGGTTTGCTGGAACGATTTCGATCGGGTCTTATCTATTGCAGCATTGCGGGCAATGTTCAGCATCCAGGTAAACAACCTTCCCTTTCCGGCATCGTAAGAATCTATCCTCCGCCAGATGTTTACAAAGGTCTCCTGCAACACGTCATTAGCCACTTCCACATCAGTCACAATTTGTTTTATTATGCCATGCAATGCCCCTGCATAATGCTCATAGAGGTATGCAAAGCCCTGGTCGTCTTTTTGGCGTAAAAGGGTTACCAGTTCCTGTTCTTCGTATGTGACCTTGGTGCTCAAATAGTTGGTTATATCAGGAATTTGCGAAACACCGTATTCATCTACGGAAACATGTTTCTTTTAGATTTGTTAATTAGCCTACTAAATTTTGATATGCCTCCGCTGTCATCAAACCTTCTACATCCGAAGCATTCTTTATCGTCATCTTCACCATCCATCCATCACCATAAGGATCAGTATTTACCAACTCCGGGTTAGCGTTTAATTTAGGGTTTACTTCCGTCACTGTTCCATCCAGAGGCAAATAAAGATCAGATACAGTTTTAACGGCTTCCACAGTTCCAAACACCTCGCCAGCAGTTAAGTCCTTTCCTTTTGTTTCAATCTCTACATAAACAATATCACCTAATTCTCTTTGTGCAAAATCGGTGATGCCCACAGTTGCCTGATCGCCTTCAATGCGAATCCATTCATGATCTTTCGTATAACGTAGTTCAGCTGGAAAATTCATACATGCAGTTTAAGTGTTGCAATATTACTGATGAAGGAAATAGAAGATGAAACTTTTTTTCATATATCACCTTTTTCGTTTAACTAATCTTGCCTTAATGATACGAACATCTTGAACAGGCCTGTCCCTGTCCGGACCTGAACTGGTAGGGACATACGCAATCTTATCCACCACTTCCTGACCTCTTATTACCTCGCCAAATGCGGTGTAGCCCTGATCGAGATGCGGGGTGCCGCCAACGGTTTTATACACTTCCCGATGTTCAACAGGTATTTTCCTTCCGCCTAACCTGACGGTTTCCACAGAATCTAAACCCACATCTGTAAACCTCTTTCCCTGAACTATATAAAATTGACTTCCGCTACTTGCTTTTTCGGGGTTATTATCTCTTGCAGCAGCAAGTGTTCCCTTTTTATGAAAGATAGATGGCCTGAACTCCGCCGGCACCCTGTATCCCGGACCGCCACTTCCTAAAGCTTGCCCTGGCTTAGCTGTTTTGCTATTTGGATCTCCTGCCTGTATCATAAAATCCTTTATCACACGATGAAAAAGAACGCTGTCGTAATAACGGGATTTTACAAGCCGGAGAAAATTATCACGGTGCAGAGGAGTAGAATCGTATAAGCGGAGAACAATCGTTCCTTCTGTAGTTACCAACTCTATATCTCTTCTGCGGTCTTTCTTTTTCAGTTTTACTTCTTGTTGTGCCCATACTGTTAGAGACAAAAGCAGTAACGTCAGTAGTAAGATCTTTCTCATAGCTTATCAGAATTCGTTGTTTTGAAAATACAGCAGTATATGATCTTTTAAAAAGTTTTCTTGTTCAATAGGATTCATATCAGGCATTGCCTTAAGCTGTTTGTAATGCGGCCATCCATCCTCATCCACATGCGATAATTCATAAAGCCGCTTGGCGAAAGCACAGTGCAGATAGCGATGTGCATCAGGTCTTGTTTCTGTTCTTTGGAGAACTTTTTCCTGATATCACCGAACTCCTGTACCCCAATCAAAAACAAAATCGATTCAACATCGGGCTTTTTATCAAAACGCTCCATTAGCTTTTGCTCCAGGCCAAACCATCGTACTTGCAAGTCATCACTAAAATTCATAGCTGCGAAGTTCGTGAATCGGCAAACGTGAAACGTGAATAATAGCGTAACAGCTTTCAGAACCGATTTTGATAGCTTGAGTTGAATAGAGGTGCTCATTAACGATTAACGATTGACGTTTCACGTTTTCACCATTGGCGTCCCTTATTTTTGCCCAAACTTTTTACGATCATGTTGCAGCTGGCTATTTTAAGAGAAAACAGGGAAAGGGTGAAGGAGCGTTTGACAGTAAAACACTTTACGGAGGTAAACCTTGTTGATGAAATTATTTCGCTGGATGATGAAAGAAAGCGTCTGACGTTTCAGTATGATGAAACGAAATCAAAGATCAATGCTGCATCCAAAGAGATTGGCATGCTGATGAGCAAGGGCCAGAAAGAAGATGCTGAAACAAGAAAAAAAGAAGTGGAAAGTTTGAAGCAAACGCTTTCTCCTATTGATGAAGAATTAAAAAAAGTGGAACAGCAACTGAATGAGTTATTAGTTCGTTTGCCTAACCTCCCTTCAGACAAAGTACCACAGGGTAGAACACCTGCCGATAATGAAGTTGTAAAAACAGGCGGTAGCAAGCCCGAGCTACATGCAGGTGCTGTGCCTCATTGGGACCTGGCGAAAAAGCTCGACCTCATTGATTTTGAATTAGGCAATAAAATCACGGGCAGCGGCTTCCCGGTTTATAAAGGCAAAGGCGCCAAACTACAACGTGCCATGGTCCAATACTTTTTGGATTATAACACCAAAGCAGGTTATACCGAATACATGCCACCACACTTGGTAAATGAAGACTCAGCTTATGGTACAGGGCAACTACCTGATAAAGAAGGACAGATGTATCATGTAACGGGTGACAATCTGTATCTTATTCCAACTGCTGAAGTTCCAGTTACGAATATTTACCGCGACGTGATCTTAAAGTCATCTGATCTGCCTGTTAAGATGACTGCATATACACCATGCTTCCGAAGAGAAGCTGGTAGCTACGGTAAGGATGTTCGGGGACTAAATCGCCTGCACCAATTTGATAAAGTGGAAGTAGTTCAGTTGACCGAACCGGATAAAAGTTATGATGCCTTAGAAGAGATGGTAGCTCATGTTGAAAAGCTTATTCAATCGCTTGGTCTGCATTACCGTATTTTAAGATTATGCGGTGGTGATATGGGTTTTACTTCGGCACTTACTTATGACTTTGAAGTGTACAGTGCTGCGCAGGATAAATGGCTCGAGGTAAGTTCTGTTTCCAACTTCGAAGCTTATCAAACCAACAGGATGAAGATCCGCTTTAAGGATGAAAAAGGCAAAACGCAATTAGTGCATTCTCTAAATGGAAGTTCACTGGCATTGCCACGTATTCTTGCCTGCCTGCTGGAAAACAACCAAACAGAGAATGGTATTATGATACCTGTTGCCTTGCATGGTTATTTCGGAAGTGAAATGATCTAGGATTTGGTTGGAACCACGAAGGGCACGAAGGAACACAAAGACTTCGTGCAACTTAGTGTACTTTGTGTCTTAGTGGTTCAAAAACCTACAAGAAACAGTACAACTGGCAAATGATTCAAAATAGTGCGACATATTATTATGGCGAAGAACAATACACAGCATTTGTAGAACTGCTCAAGAGTAAGCTCTCTATTCAAATTAATAGTAATGGCGAAAAGCGAACCATCATTTGGGTTTATGATCAGATAACAGAAGATGGATTAAATGCCTTTACCTATCTGGGTGTACCTAAACAATCGCTTCGCATACATTCTTCTGAAATCGCACAACTGCTTGCACAAAAGGCAAAGAAGCGTTCCAATCCTGCAAGAGCTTACAAAGCGGCAACATTTATAAGAGTATTGCTGGTGATGATTGCATTGGCTGTTTTGTTTTATATCTATGGTGTTCCCTGGCTGGCAGGTAAAATGGCAAACCGTTTTCCTATCAGCTATGAAAAGAAGTTAGGCGGCCAAATGTATAATGCTCTTAAAAGCAGCTTTATCATTGACCAAGAAAGAACCAAACATGTAAATGCTTTTTTTAAGCAGCTGAACATACCTTCTAATTACGACCTACAAATAACCGTTGTAAAAAATGATGTTGCCAATGCTTTTGCTATACCTGGCGGGCATATTGTTGTGTATACCGGCATTTTAAAAGGAATGAAATCTTACGAAGAATTAGCAGCACTGCTTTTGCATGAATTTACACACGTAGAAAACCGCCACTCATTAAAAAGTATTTTCAGGGAAGCATCATCAAGCATTTTTCTTTCATTGTTATTTGGTAACATGGAAGCTGTGAGTTCAGTACTAATTACTAATGCTGACAATCTTACAAACCTTTCTTATGGAAGAGACCTCGAAACCGAATCGGATAAAAACGGCGCAAAACTTTTAGCCCAACGCAATATTGATTGTAAGGGATTTGTTCATCTCTTTCAATTACTACAAAGAGAATATGGACAAGAACCACCTGAATATCTTTCCAGCCATTCCAATTTAGATAAGCGTATTAAGAACATTCAGAACTTAGATTATTGTAAAGGACAAACACTAAGAAAAGATTCTACCCTCCATACGTATTTCTTACGGCTACAAACATCCTATTAAGGTTCTGCATTTTCTAAATCATTGTTAAGACGAATTAGTGAAGCATCATTCAATATTTATTGTGTGTCATATTCGCACAACAAAACCAATTTATATGATGAAGAAGATTTCCGTATTCTCTTTAGCAATTCTATTTGCGTCTGTAGCATCTGCACAAATCTCAAAAGGCTCCTTATTTCTCGGCGGTCAAATCAGTGGTTATAAAAAAGAAACTGAATTTGGAATGAACAACAACCAGGAAAGCAAGGGCTTTACATTTTCGCCTGCCATAGGAACAGCTATCAAGCAAAACTTAATCTTGGGCGTTGACTTTACTTATGGAAGTTCTGAGTCTGAGTTTTCGGGTAATACACAACAGGACAACAAATCAATTGGCGGCGGTGTATTTGTAAGGAAATATGTTCCCTTAGGTAAAAGATTTTACTTTTTTGGTCAGGCAAGGGCCGGTTATTTAAATAACGACAGCGAACAAACACAAGGTAATGTCAAAACCGTTAATGAGTCTAATCGTATTGACCTGAGTTTATATCCTGGAGTTTCATTTGCATTGACAAAAGCATTTCATATTGAAGCAGGATTTAACAACCTGGCTCTGATTAGTTATGAAAAAGGAGAAAGCATACAAACTGGGCCTTTCTCTCAGCCTGTTGTGAATGAAAATAGCAGCCTTGGATTCAGCACAAATGTTGGTGCATCCAACATCACTTTTGGTTTCCGCTTTATTATTCCAAGATAAAAGCCCATTCCGACCTTCCCCAAAGGAAGGCCACCATTGCACAGCCCTAACTATATGACGTTTCATTATAGAAATAATAAAAGCACTCCATTAAAGAGTGCTTTTATTATGTAGAGAGTGTCATGTAAGCGAGGTGCTGTGCTGCAGCGAAGTCCCTCCTTGGGAGGGATTTAGGGAGGCCTCTCTTATCCTCCTATTCATTACATAAAACCATGCGGGTGGTATCAATGATAACAGCATCATTCCGGGATAACCAGTTGGCATTTGGGGCGAGTTATCATGATGCCTTAGCACCTGGTATTTTCTGCTGGCCAGATAATGATGATCGCTATGGCGGCTTAATTCAAACAGCATCACTCTGCCAATGACATGATTAGAGTTCCAGCTGTGTTCCGGCATTGCTCTTTCATACCTGCCTTCTCCAATTTGCTTGCGTTGCAAACCATAATGCTCAATATAGTTCACTGTTTCCAGTAACAATATTCCATTGATGGCAGCTGCAATAAAAAGCAGTGCAGTAATGACTCCAAAGAAGTAAGCTATAGCGGCAACAAATAGTATTTGCACCAGGTGAAACTGAAACATTTCATTGCTTAAAGAAAGAACAGGCTTGCCCTTCTTTCTCACTTCTCTATTGGCAATTTCCCATGCACTCAAATAACTAAATACGACCGATCGGAAATAAAATGCATAAACCCACTCGCCATATCTGGCACTACTGGGATCTTCTGCAGTAGCCACTCGTTTGTGATGTCCTTTGTTATGCTCAATAAAAAAGTGCATGTACAATGAAGAAAGCAACAACAGCTTTGCAAGTGTTTGCTCAACCTTATTTACTCTATGTCCTAACTCATGCCCAACATTAATTCCAAATGTTCCGCAGAGTAATCCCATTACTAATGTCTTACCAATGATATCAATTGTTGATTGTTCTACATAAGTAACCGAATACAAAAAACAGCCTAAGGCAAAATATTTAAAGGGAACAACAGCATACAAAAACCAATCGTATAACTTGTCCTTTCTGGCCAGTTCTTCTTCCGCTGCATCCATATTGCGTTCATCCGCATCGATGAATAACTCCAGTAGCGGAATCAATACCCAGGCATACAACATAGGGATCCATACAGCAAAACTAAACGAGAAAAATGCCTGTATAGAACCTGCATATAACAGAAAAGGAGCAGCATATTTATAAGCTTTCATCTTCATCCCTGTAAATGTAAAAAATAAGATGGGCTATTTTAACGTTAAATAACCTGAACCGTTAAACCCTTTAATACCTTTAAGGTCACAAACCCCACAAATTGCCTGAATGATCTCAAACCAGCTAAAGAATCAGCACCTGATGTGGCGTGCAGGCTTCGGCCCGGCAGCCGCCCAATTGAAACAACTGAACTCTCTTACGCCTTCTCAACTCTATAAAGCGCTACAAAATGCTTCATCTAAAACACCACAATACATTGATGTAGCAGACAACTATATCAAAGGATTGATTATGGGTGCTGATGATGTAGCCAAAATGGAAGAACTGAAAAAGAAAGGAGAAGATACTGAAACTAAAAAACGTATTCGTCAGCAAAACCGCGATGATCTAAAGAAGTTGAACCTGGTATGGTTGAATGAAATGGTGGAAAGCGAGGCACAACTTCGTGAGAAAATGTCTTTCTTCTGGCATGGGCATTTTGCATCAAGAAACATTAATGTTTTGTATCAGCAGCAATTGCTTGATGTGATCAGGCAGCATGCATTAGGAAGTTTTAGAGATCTGTTGCACGAAACATCCAAATCTGCAGCTATTCTCAACTTTTTAAATGCACAACAAAACAAAAAAAATAGTCCAAATGAAAACTTTGCCCGTGAAGTAATGGAACTGTTTACCATGGGCAGGGGCAATTATACGGAGAACGATATTAAAGAGGCAGCAAGAGCTTTTACCGGGTGGAGCGCTAATTTAAAAGGCGAGTTTGTCTTCAGAAAGTTCCAGCACGATTCAGACAAAAAAACAGTTTTAGGCAAAACAGGAAATCTCACAGGAGAAGAGGTATTGGATATTTTACTGGAGCAAAAGCAAACAGCCCGTTTCATCACACAAAAGATCTATAGCTTTTTTGTGAATGAAAATATCAATAAAGAAAAAGTAGAATGGCTGGCCAACCGTTTCTATCAGTCCGATTATAACATTGGCAAATTGATGGATGACATCTTTACTTCTGATTGGTTTTACGATGAAAAGAATATTGGCATACGGATCAAATCACCTATCGAATTATTAGCAGGTATGCGTCGTATGTTACCAATGGAATTAGAAAATGAAGAAGCCCAGCTTTTATTACAACGCATCTTAGGCCAAATACTTTTTTATCCGCCCAACGTAGCAGGTTGGCCTGGCGGTAAAGCATGGATCGACAGTTCAAGTTTAATGTTCCGCTTGCGTGTTCCAATGCTCATCAACGACCAGGATGATCTGAACCTGTCTCCCAAAACAGATGATGATGTAATGGGCGGGCAAATGGACGACAAACCTGCAATGAAAAAAGGAGGCTATGCAAGAGTAGGCAAGCCAATCAATGCAAAAGTGGATTGGAATGCTTACACCAAAAATTTTGAAAGTACACCGAGAGAAAATCTGTTAGCAAAAGTGCAGTCGGCATTGTTGCAGGTAACACCGGCCTACAAAGCAGACCTGATAAAAGCGTATGCAGACAGCAGCAGCAAGGACAGTTTTATTAAAAGCGCTACGCTACAGATCATGAGCACACCGGAGTACCAGATGTGCTGATATGCAGATTGAATTAAAATTCACAATTACCCATTAACAATATCAAATGGTAATCAAACGCAGAGAATTTTTACAGATCGGTTCATTGGCCACAGCATCTTTAATGGTGCCAAAATTTTTAAAAGCTTTTGAAGGCGGACAGATGGTACCACCGGGAAATAAAGTAGTAGTGGTACTACAGTTAAGCGGTGGTAACGATGGATTGAATACAGTGATACCGGTTCGCAACGATATTTACTATCGTCCCCGTCCACGTTTGGGAATTCAGAAAGAGAAATCTCTGATGATTGGTGATGAAGCAGGCCTGCATCCTGCACTCACTTCATTTGCTGATGCTTTTAATGATGGCTCGTTAGCCATCTTAAATTCTGTCGGTTATCCTAACCCCGATCGTTCACACTTTCGTTCGATGGACATCTGGCACACTGCAAGCCAAAGTAGCGATTATTGGAACACAGGTTGGGTGGGGCGTTACCTTGATGCACAATGTAAAGGTTGTGATAAGCCAACGCAGGCTTTGGAAATAGATGATGTGTTGAGCCTTGCTTTAAAAGGTGATGATGTAAAAGGCTTAGCTTTTAAAGATCCAAAAAGATTGTTTGGTACCAGCAACGAAAAGTTCTTTAAAGAAATAGCAAAGAATCATGCTAACGACCACGATGAGCAGCCGGTAGATTATCTCTATAAAACCATGGCAGAAACAGTTTCATCTGCCGACTATATTTTCAAACAGTCCAAACTCAATCCATCCAAAACAAGCTATCCAAAAACAGATTTAGGAAATAGTTTACAAACAATTGCTTCCCTGATCTTTTCCGACATCAATACCAAAGTGTATTATGTTTCTTTAGGAAGTTTTGATACACACATTAACCAGGAAGGACAACAACAACGTTTATTCAAAGAGATGAACGATGCTGTCGGTTCATTTATCAAAGACCTGAAGGCCAACAACCGTTTCAACGATGTTTTGTTTTTTTCTTTTTCTGAATTTGGAAGAAGGGTTTCCCAAAATGCAAGTGGCGGAACCGATCATGGTACTGCCAACAACATGTTCCTCATAAGCGGAGGGTTAAAACAAAAAGGATTGATCAACCCTTTACCTGATTTAACTGACCTTGACAACGGCGACCTGAAATACAAAGTAGATTTCAAAAATGTGTATGCTACTGTATTAAACAAATTGCTTGATGCTGATGCTGAAAAGATTTTAGGAAAGAAGTACGATCATTTGAAATTTATATAAACCAAATACGCATATATCAAAAAGCCACATCAGTTGATGTGGCTTTTTACTTTTATCATAAGTGACTATGCTTTCTTACTTCCACTCGTTGCTATCCGGTATAAAATAATTCCCATCACCACAAAAAAGGCAACCCCTAAGAAACGGTAACCTAAATCACCAATTGCACCAACTATACCATGTTCTGCATTCAGCTTCCCTAGGAATGCGGCTATATCATCATTCGCCATCAGGAAAGCAACAATAACGCCTGCCAGGGCGCCACCTGCTACCAAACCTGTTGCAAACAAATTACCCTTACCCAAATCTTCTTCTTCAGGCGATAGCTCAATACCTTTTCTCTTTTGCCTGCCTTCAACAATACCTCTTATTGCACCGCCAATAAAGATTGGTAATGTTGTAGATAAAGGCAGGTAAGTACCAACCGCAAAAGACAGCGACTTTATACCGCACAATTCCAACGTAATGGCAATGCATACACCAACTAATACAAACTGCCAGTCAAGGTTAAACGAAAGAATTCCTTTGATCAGTGTAGCCATAAGAGTTCCTTGAGGTGCCGGGTATTTGTCCGTACCAATAGCATGATACACACCTTGTGCTTCCATAGCTGCTGTTGGTGCATCAAGTATTTGAATGGTGGCACCAATAGCTATGGATGAAACAATGGCACCAACAAAAAGGGCTAACTGCTGATACTTAGGAGTGGCGCCAACTATATAACCGGTCTTCAGGTCCTGGGAAGTAGCACCTGCGTTAGCAGCAGCAATACAGATCATCCCGCCCACCACAAGAGCCATCGGCTCGTAAAAATATCCCGTCCACTTAACGGCAATGAAGATCAAACAGGTTCCCATTAGTGTGGCAATGGTCATACGGAGATCGGATTGTTAGAAGAACCGATCAAACCAACAATGCGTGATGATACGGTAACAAAGAAAGCTCCGAAGATCACCACCAGGATACCTAACAATAACTTACTACCAATGTTTTGTCCTGGTATCAATGTCGAAGGCATCAACGCAACACAGAGGATCAATATTAAACTACCAATACCAACCACTTTAATAGAAAGATCTCTTTCTGTTCTTGGTACATTCTCTTCATTCACACCATCAACGCCGCTTTTCTTTAACGAACCAATGCTTCCTTTGAAAGAAGATATGATCGTTGGAATGGTTTTAATCAACGTAATAAAACCTCCTGCTGCAACTGCACCGGCACCAATCTGTCTCACATAAGCCCTGTAAATCGCATCGGACCAATCTGTAAAATTATGCGTCGCAGGATCCCATCCTCCTGGCCCACCAGCGGTCGCCATATCTTTTAAATAACCCAGCTTAATTAATTGTGCTGCTACAACATCAGCAGGCACTAATGATGATAAAAGCGGAATAAATACAAACCAGCTTAGCACACCACCCGCAACCAATACACCTGCAATGCGGGGACCAATAATATAACCAACCCCCATGTACTCAGGAGTGATCTCGCCGCTGACACGTGCAGAAGGAAAAAACTTCTGAGCCTGTGTAGTAGCAAAGCGGGGTACTTCTGCAATCACATGAAAGATCTTTTGTAAAAACGCATAAGCAAATGCAAACCCCAATCCCTGGAAAGCAGTTTTTGCAAACTCACCTCCTCTTTCACCTGCTTTTAAAACAGATGTACAAGCTGTTCCTTCAGGATAAGGAAGCACACCATGCTCTTTTACAATTAATGATTTCCGCAAAGGAATCATCATCAGGGTTCCCAATATGCCCCCAAATATGGCTAAGATCAGGATGGTGAAGTAATTGAAATAATCAGCACTCTTCGCTTCGCTCAGGAACAAAAAGCCCGGCAAAGTAAATACCACACCCGCTGCTATGCTCTCTCCTGCACTGCCTGTTGTCTGAATGATGTTGTTCTCAAGAATGGTTGTCTTGAAAAACCGCCGGCCAAGTGTAATAGCAATTACGGCAATAGGGATAGACGCTGATACCGTAAGACCTGCTTTCAAAGCAAGATAAACAGTTGATGCACCAAAGATGATCCCGAAGATGGCCCCTAAAATGATGGACTTAACGGTAAACTCCGCCACTTTCGCTTCCGGGGCAATGAATGGTTTAAAGGTTTTTGTAGCTTCTGCCATGGCAGTTCATTTGGTTTATCTCTAAATGTACAGCATAAAATAAAAAAGGTGCTGATTACTCAACACCTTTTAATGAATATACTAGGTTGCTTACTTCACTCCCTTCTCTACCATAATCCTGTTCAGCCAACGTAACATGGCAAAACATACGATCGCGGCAAATAGTAAAAGAAAAAAATTAAGCAGGAAGTAGTTTGCTTTGTTGTTGTAATTATCCCACATAGTGGCCAAAACGCCGGATAATTTATTTCCTATTGAAGTAGATACAAACCATCCTCCCATCATCAGTGATGTAATTCGCACAGGGCTCAACTTCGATACGATAGATAATCCCATCGGGCTAAGCAATAATTCACCAATAGTGATCACGCCATAACTGCTGATCAGCCATAACACACTTGCCTTTTCACCACCATTATTATTGGCATACACAGCCGCCACCATAACTAAAGCAGATAAAGCGGATATAAATAACCCAAACGCAATCTTAGTGGCAGTAGATGGCTCTTTATTTCTTCTTCTAAGCCATGCAAAGAATGCCACGATCAAAGGCGTTAATAAGATCACCCAACCAGGATTAATAGACTGGCTCAGGTTTGTTGCCCACAAACTCACTTCATTACCGTCTGTCGGCCGGTCTTCTGCAGGAATGTTCCTAAAATAGGTTGGATAGTTATACTCTTTCACAACCTGTCCGTCTTTCTTCTGCAATCGAAACTGCTCATCGTAAAAGGCAACCGAATCTTTTTGATACTTCATGGGCTGCGAAAGATTGAACGTTTCAAAAACAGTTTTAGCTCCACCACTCATTTCTCTGTCTGTATAACGGTCAGCCCACGTATTCAGCGCAGATCCGTTTTGCTTAAACACTGCCCAGAAAAGAATCACTACAGCAAATATGGCAAGTAAGGCTGCAATAGGTCTTTTTTCATCTGGCTTTGCTTTAAAATAAAGTGAAGAGTAAAAGTACAGAACTGGCAAACAGGCAAAAATGAAGGCATCTGTAGAGTCAGATCCAACGAGCGAACCGGGTATTAACCAGCCAATAACACCTGCTACAATTGATGGCACAAGAATCAGCATTACAATTCTTGTCATTGACATATCGTTTTCACTAACACCTTTCTTTATATCGTACGCCTTATAGTGTTTTGTACCTATAAGAAAGATGGTGACGCCAATGAACATGCCGATACCGGCTGCAATAAAAGCAGCACCCCAACCGATAGTATTGTATAAAGCAGCACCAAAAAAGTTGCAGATAAATGCACCAATATTGATACCCATATAGAAGATGTTGTAGCCATCATCTTTTTGCTTTTCATACTGCGGTGTGCTGTAAACGTTACCTAATAAGGTAGAGATGTTTGGTTTAAAAAAGCCATTTCCAAATATCACCAGCGTCATGGCCAGGTATAATGTAGTAAGACTATGAACAGACATTAAACAATAACCTGCTGCCATCATAAAACCACCAATGATAATGGAACGGCGATAACCCATATACCGGTCGGCTAGTAGCCCACCAAGGAAAGGAGTAAGAAACACCAGAGCGATGAACGTGCCATACAGATCGGCCGATTCTGCTTCCGTCATCGCAAAACCTTCTTTCACATCTTTCAGGTACAACGTAAAAATTCCGATCATTAAATAATAGCCAAAACGTTCCCACATTTCCGAGAAGAATAAGAACGGGAGTGCTTTCGGATGTTTTTTAAACATAGCAATCGTTATTTAAAAATGAAGGGTGACGTTCAAAGCCACCCTCCGTAAAACTATTTGAAAATTATTTATCTCACACCATGCATCATACGCTTTAACATTGGTGTTAAAGCATAGAGCACCACAGCAGCAACACCGCAAAGAATTACAAACACCATAAAGAAGTCAAACAAATTAGTGATTTCAAATCCCGCAAAAGATGAATACGTTGTTGGAATTTTCTCATCAGCTAAAAACTTAGTTTGCTCCGGCGATAGTGTTGCAGTTTTATTCAATACTGCATCCAGGTCAATTCCTTGTGCTGAGGCTTTTTGATACTTATCTCCGGTGGGCGGCAATAAAGCACCCAGTGTACCGGTTAAAGCATATCCGGCAGCATTGCTTAAAAACCAAACACCCATCAACAAAGAAGCAAAACGGCGCGGTGCCAGTTTAGCAACCAACGACAAACCAATTGGCGATAAACACAATTCACCCCATGTGTGTAAAAGGTAAAGGATGATCAACCAAATGATACCGATCTTACCTTCCGTACCCAAACCTTTTACCTGCATAGCAATGATCAAATAACCTAATGCAATTAATGCTAAACCTAGTGCCTGTTTCACAGGTGAAATCGGCTCGATTCTTTTTCTATTCATCCAAAGCCACATAGCACTAAAAGGCAATGCAAATGCAATAACAAAAAGACTATTGAAGTTTTGAACCATACTTGGCGGCATCGTCCAACCTAAAATGCGTGTATCCGTTTGATTATCAGCAATGAATGTTAGCGAAGATCCTGCTTGCTCAAAAGCCGCCCAGAAGAAGATAACGAAGAACGCAATGATATAAAGAACCAATATCCGTTGCGTTTCAACTTTCGTTAATGATTTATCAGTAAGTATTAATCCGGCAAGTGTTAAGCCGCTACCGTAAATAAAAGAGTAGATGATGTTTTGTCCGGCCAGGAAATAAAATACAGCAACCAATGCCACTAATGCCACTAATGCTCCCATAATAGCAGGCCTACCAAACTTTGCTTCAGTAGCCTCACCACTTTCATCAAAGGCACCTGTGATTTTTGCAGGTCGGCCACCAATCGTCTCTCCTTTAGGGCTGACTACATATTTATTTTTTAGCAGCATAAAAATGATAGTGCCTAAAAACATAGCTGCACCTGCGGCCAGAAAGCCCCATTTAAATGCACTTAAATCTCTAACGCCGTTTCTTTCAACATCACCCAATAAAGGACAAATCAGAATACCTAAGAAAGCCCCCACATTAATACCCATGTAAAAAATAGTAAAGGCAGAATCCAGCTTATTCTTTTGCTCAGTAGGATAAAGTTGCCCCACCATGCTGGATATATTTGGCTTGAAAAAACCATTGCCTAAAACGATGACTCCTAAACCAATCCACATAATAGTCCGTGCAACATCAAGGTTACTATCAAACGAACTGGCACTGGTAAACAGCAACAATTGACCAAGGCCCATTGTCAATCCACCAAGAATAATACAATTGCGGTTACCCAGATACTTATCCGAAACATAACCCCCTAACATTGGGGTGAGGTAACAAAGTCCTAAGAAACCTCCATAAATAAGAGAAGCTTCCTTTTCACCATATAACAATGCGTTAGCCATGAAAAGGGTCAATATGGCCCGCATGCCATAGAAGTTAAAACGCTCCCACATTTCAGTGGCAAACAAAACACCTAAACCTTTTGGATGCCCTTTTTGAGAGCCAGAATGTTGCAAGATGGCCTCGTCGCCTGCTGTTACATTTGACATAGTAGATTAATTGGTGATAGAATTTATTTACAATCGTTAGTAATGACTGCCCCAAATTAAGGGAAAATTATTTTTAGTTAACAGCATACTTCTTCTTTAACATTGTTCCCGATATTCGCACCACCTTACTCCAAACCAATGAATATACTCTTACTCGGTTCCGGTGGCAGAGAACATGCACTGGCATGGAAGATCTCTCAAAGCAATCTCTCAACAAAATTGTTCATCGCACCGGGTAATGCAGGCACAGCACAATGCGGCACCAACCTGCCTTTTAAAGTCACAGATTTTGATGCCATTCAAAAAGCTTGTGTGGATGAAAAGATTGACATGGTTGTAGTAGGCCCTGAAGAACCCCTGGTAAAAGGCATTGTTGATGTTCTAAAGTCTGATGCACAACTTGCAAACCTGATGATCATTGGCCCTTCAAAAGAAGCGGCCCGGTTGGAAGGAAGTAAAGCGTTTGCGAAAGAATTCATGATGCGGCACAACATACCAACTGCCGCCTATCAGGAGTTCACAGCCGATAACTTTGAAGAAGGTATTGAATACCTTAAGCAACACAAACTTCCTATTGTTCTCAAGGCAGATGGTTTGGCTGCGGGCAAAGGGGTTATCATTTGCCAACACCATGTAGAAGCTGTAGCGGAGTTTGAGTTAATGATTCAAAGATCAAAGTTTGGCGAAGCTGGTAAGAAGGTAGTGGTAGAACAATTCTTAAATGGTATTGAGCTCTCAGTCTTTGTATTAACTGATGGCAAAAATTACCTGCTCCTTCCTGAAGCAAAAGACTACAAACGTGTTGGTGAAAAAGATACCGGCTTAAATACCGGTGGCATGGGTGCCATCAGTCCTGTTCCTTTTGCTGATGATGCGTTTATGCAAAAGGTAATCACACAGATTGTCGAACCAACAGTGCAAGGTTTAGAAAAAGATGGTCTCAACTACAAAGGCTTCATCTTTTTTGGATTGATCAAAGTAGATGATGAGCCTTATGTAATTGAATACAACTGCCGCATGGGCGATCCGGAAACAGAAGTTGTCATTCCGCGTATCAAGAATGATTTGGTTGAACTGCTGACGGCAACATATAAAGGACAACTACACTCAGTTTCCATTGATAAAGATTCTCGCTTCGCCACAACCATCGTGGCAGTAAGCGGCGGTTATCCAAACGAACATGAGGTAGGATTTGAGATCATTGGCTTAGATGATAAGGTGGAAGAGAGTATCCTGTTTCATTCCGCTACCAAAGAACAAGAAGGAAAGATAGTAACCAATGGTGGCCGCATCGTTTGTGCTACTGCTTTAGCTGATACTCTGCAAGAGGCAATTCAATTAAGCAAGGAACGATTGGAACTGATTGAATTTACAGACATGTATTATAGGAGAGATATTGGTTATGAATTTGGAACTTAGGTTCAGCTAACTTCTGGGTTAGCTCTGCGTTCTCTGTGCAAAATATTTTATGAGCCAGGCAACGATACTACTATTTAACTTCTGTTGCGTCGCACACTTCAACATTCAGAACTTTATTGAGCAATAAATAAGTAACGCAAAGTAGTTCGCAAAGAGGCGCAAAGGCCTTTGCATTCTCTGCGTTTCACTCAGCGTTCTTTGCGATACTTTTGCTACGCCAATCAAACAAAATGAATCAACAAGAAAATAAAAACAACTCAGATCTAAGTTCTCCTCCAGCTGGCGGAGGACAGGGTGCCGTTCATTACCACGACTATCTGCAGCTTGATAAAATATTAAATGCACAACATCCTGAAAGTGCAAAAACTGAAACGTCTGCACATGATGAAATGTTATTCATAGTCATCCACCAGGCTTATGAACTTTGGTTCAAGCAATTGCATCACGAGGCCGATTCCATTGTAGATATTATGCGTAAACCGGCTCTCAACGATAACTCCCCGGAATTGCAAACAGTCGTTCACCGCCTTAATCGCATGGCCGTAATTCTTCGTGTGTTGATTCATCAGATTGATATCCTGGATACCATGACCCCAATGGATTTCCTTGATTTCCGTGATATGCTGCGTCCGGCTTCAGGCTTTCAAAGCTGGCAATTCAAGCTCCTGGAAGCGAAGTTGGGTTTGAAGTTTGAGTACCGTCACGGCAAAGAATATTACACAGCACAGCTCAGACAAGAACATATTGATCTTATTAAAAAAGCAGAAACAGAACACTCCTTTTTACAACTGGTAAACGATTGGTTGGAAAGAATGCCTTTGTTTGATGATAAAGAGTTGTGGAGAGGCTTATCTACGTTCGATTCCAACGAACATCCATTCTGGGCAGAGTACAAAAACCGTTATGCTAACAGCTTAGCAGAAGCGGAAAAGAACAACATTGAATCTTTTGATGAGATCTTTTTCCACCACAGCGAAACTCATTATACGTTTTCAGCGAAGGCAAACCGAGCTGCATTGTTCATAATGTTATATCGTGGTTATCCTTTGTTACAGTTGCCTTTTCAATTGCTGAACAATTTATTGGAGATAGATGAACAATTAAGTACCTGGCGCCATCGCCACATGAACATGGTGCACCGCATGATTGGCACTCGTATTGGAACAGGCGGTAGCAGCGGCAAGGATTATTTGAAAGCTGCGGCAGATAAACATTATATTTTTAAAGAGATTGCGCAGTTAACATCTTTTTTAATTGAGAGGAGAAAGCTGCCACAATTGCCTCAGACTGTGGAAAATAAGTTGGGATTTGTGACTACAGCTTAAGAATTTATTCTTTATAAAGTAGTTTATTGCAAGATAGGTTTTCGACTAGTGAGCTGTATATTTATTCTTGTCAGAGTTCTTAATTGATATTACTACAATGAGATTTTTTTTAGTTATCCCGATTTTCTTTGCTATAAACCTTAATGCCCAGACAACTTTGGACTTCAACAAACGCTATGTTGAAAGTGAAGACAAATGGGTAGCGTTTAAACCAGGCAAGGATAGTGCTTATGCATTTGGCTTTATTTATATTGATGAACACGCAGGTTTGACACTTAATTACGAAGGAACATTTAAAATAATGCCTACCGGGGAATTTGTGTCCAAGAAACTTGATAGTACAAATATGAAAGTACGCTTACAGCCAAATAATGTTTTAGTGGCCTTTATACCCGAAACTAAATTTAAAGAACTTAGAATAACGGCAATTCCCGAATGGCTTAAATATTACAAAACAGATACTAATTCAGTTGCAAGTCTTTATCGCAGAGGTTATGTATACAACGGGTTGGGCGAATGCGCAAAAGCTTTATTGTATTTGGAAAGAGCAGAGAGAACTGATCCTAAATTCAAAGGGCTTGCTGTTGAACTTTCCTTTTCATACAATTGCTTAAAAGAATATGGCAAAGCTGAAGCAATCTTAGAAGAAGCGATAAAAACAACAGATGCTTATGTGAATAAAGAATACATCTACACTCTTACTAAAATTAATAAGATCGATAAGGCGACAAAACAATTTGAAAAGTCAATAAAAAACTTATCAGATAATCAATACAATGCCGAAAATTGTTACAATATTTTACAGCATTTTTTTTATCAAAAAGACAAAGGGAATTTCAATAAATGGTACAACGAACTTTCAAAGCACCCGATCAGTAATAAATTGATAAGGCAATATGCTGACAATATGAAAAGCGAGTTAGATAAATAAATGCAGAACGATCGGCCAGCAGTCTTTGACCGCTAATAAAAAATTAGTTTTTCTTATACACCGGCGACTTAATATCATGATAAAACAAAAACGTCCAGCCTTTTTCATTGCCTTGCTCCCACCACTTTTGTCTTAGCTGCATTGCTTTATCCGGGTCATGATCATATTTGGTTTTGTAACGCACTTTCATTTGTTGCAATTGAGGTGCTTCATCACCACCAAAGAATATTGTTTCATCGTCCTCCTTTATCCAAAATGAATGGTGATAAGGTGAATGGCCACCGGTTAACTCGTAATGAATGTAATCATCAATCAAACCTTTATCATCATGCATAAAATGCACCTGGTCCGATTGTAAAAGAGGTTCAATTTCATCGGGCATAAAAGAGGGAAAACCTTTCATCCACGCAAATTCCAACTCTCTCTTTTGCACATAATACTTAGCATTAGGAAAGTTCATTACCTCCGTTTCACCAAATCGTTTATTAGAAGGGTTAGCAATACCACCTGCATGGTCTTTGTGCAAATGAGACATCAAAACTTTTGTCACTTGCACAGGCTCAAACCCTGCTGCCCTTATGTTAGTATGTATTTGCAATTGTCCATTCTTCTCATAACCCAAACCTGCATCAAGCAACAAAACATCTTTAGAAGTAACGATAAGGAAAGGCTGTATCTCCACCAGTAAGCTGCCTGTAGGCCTATCGGTCAAAACATCCTTCTCTTCATCAAAAGGCACAAAGAGTTTCGTCTTATCTATTGTAAAGGTTCCTTCAGAAAGTGGAATGATCCGCATGGCGCAAAGATAGCGGCCCATCCCGACCTTCCGGTGGGAAGGCCACCAACACACATCCCTTGCTTATTTGACTACTTACTATAGAATTGGAAAAGCACTCGAATTACAGAGTGCTTTTGTTATTTGATGAATGATTGTATAAGCTTGGGCTGTGCTGCAGCGAAGCCCCTCCACCGGGGGGTTTGGGGAGGCCTACCTCAACACCATCTGCCTGTCGGCATCCAAACGAATCAATATAAACAGAAGAATACTGAACGTAAGCAATGCCGTACCACCATAGCTTACAAATGGCAATGGAATACCAATAACTGGTGCAAGGCCAATGGTCATGCAAACATTAATAACAATATGAAAGAAGAGAACGCCTGCCACACCATAGGCATAACAACGGCTAAACACACTTCGTTGCCGTTCAGCAACAGCAACAATACTGAATAGTAGGATGAGATAAGTGATCAATAAAATAGAAGTCCCTACAAAACCAAAGCCCTCTCCCACGGTGCAAAAAATAAAATCGGTACGCTGCTCCGGCACAAAATCATAACGGGTTTGTGTACCTTTTAATAAGCCTTTGCCTATAACGCCACCGCTACCAATAGCAATCTTAGATTGGCGAACATTGTAATCATTGTCGTCTTCCTCTTCAGCAGCATCAATGGCAGCAATTTCATCAGGCTTTTCATCATAGGGGTTGGATTTACCAAACAAAGAAAAGATCCTTTCTACCTGGTGCTTTTGCAAAACATTTTGAAAGATACAGGGCACAGCAAAACGTTGAATGCCCACACATACAGCCCAAATGAGAACAATGCCTATAAGCAACCCTCTGCTTTTTCTAATTTGTCTCCTCATTAGTAAAACAGCCGCTACTGCGATAATGGTTAAAAGTATAGCTAATGTATTAGGGTCAAGCACCAAAGTAGCAACGACTAATGCAGCAAGTGAAAAACCAACTACAAGAATAATTGCAGGCAAACCTTCACGATACATTACGAGGAAAAAAGCAAAATATACAAGGGCTAAACCGGTTTCATTCTGCGCTAACGTAATTACCGCTGGCAGCAACGCAATCCCGGCAGCAATTAGCTGAGATCTTGTTTTAGAGAAATCCATATCTACCCGTGACAGGTATTTGGCTAATGCCAAACACACAGAGATCTTACAAAACTCTGCCGGTTGAAATTGAAAACCTCCAAAACGAATAATGGATTCGGTACCTTTTACTTTAGCACCAAAGGGAAATACTAATAGTAAAAGAAAGATGCCGACAGCATACCAAAGATTGGCTGTGGCGGGAAAGAACTTACTATCAGTCAGTAAAATAAAAATGCCAAGAAAAGCAGAAATGATAAAGAAGTAAAACTGCTTGCTATAATCTGTTTTAAATGATAAGAAGCTCGAAACAATTGGATCACCTTCTTTGTAGGTGACACCAAATATGGCCACTAATCCAATAATCACTAAAACCAGGTAAAGCCATACCAGGCTATAATCCACTCCTTTCGATATGGTTCCCTGTTGACGGTGTCGGCTCATTATGCGGTTCCTCTTTTCTTGATCAGCAAATAGTTTTTCTCCGGCAACATCATATCAAACGGTTTGTAAACAATTTTGCCAGGCACTTTGTTAGATGAATCCTTCTTCGGTTGAGGTGGTGCTGCACGGTGCAGGTATTTACGGATATAACTACTGTCCTTTGTGATCTTAAACCACTCACGGGCACGGGTAGAATCATATACATATTGCTCCCTTGCTAACCATCCCGGCATCAGGTTGGCCGCTGCAATACGTTCTACTTCTTTTACTCTTTCTGGACGTAATGTATCATTCAAATATTTCTCCATCAGCAAGGCTGAAATAGGACCTGCCCATGTACCGCCATAACCCGCATTTTCAACCACTACCGCAATAGCAATCTTTGGATTTTCTCTTGGGGCAAAGCAAACGAAAACGGAGTTGTCTTTTAGTTTTATTCTTTTACCATCCAGTATTTTATAGTTTTCTGCCGTACCTGTTTTTGCACAAACATTGATACCTGGAATCTTTGCTGATTTAGCGGTACCAATTTCAACCACATCCTGCATACCTGCAATAATAGCCTCAAATGCGGTGTCAGATACTTTGGTCAGCACATCATGCCGCTGGCGAAATTTGTTTAGGATGGTATCTTCTTTCGTTTCGCCATCAATGCTTTTTACAAAATGCGGTGTGTAGTAATAGCCTTTATTAGCAATTAAACACATAGCATTAGCTAATTGCAATGGTGTACTTAACATCATATCCTGTCCAATGCCTAACGTAAGATTGGTGCAAGAATTCCATGAGTTGCGATATACTTTATTATAAACAGAACTGTCAGGAATGTTTCCTTTGTCTTCACTTGGCAGGTCAACACCTAAACGTATGCCTAATCCAAAATTGTTCAGGTACTCTTTCCATCTTTGATAACCATCTTTTACATTGCCAATCCTTGGATTATCAACCGACATCCGGTAAACATGCGCAAAATAAGCATTGCAGGAATTGGCAATAGCCAGGCGCAGATTAGCGGCATGGCCTCCACCGGCGTGGGTACAAGCAGGTTTGCCATGCCCGCATGAATAATAACGTCCACCGCATGGAAAACCAAAGCTTGGAGTGATGACGCCTTCATCTAAAGCAACCAATCCACCAATAGGTTTATAAGTTGAAACTGGCGGATACTGCCCTTTAATAGCACGGTTTAATAAAGGCTTGGATACATCTAACACAAACTTGCTGTAATACTTTTTAAAGTTGGAGCCTGTTAATGCATCAGGAGAAAAGTTGGGCCCTGAGACCATTGCAATAATGCCTCCTGTCTGTGGCTCCAATGCTACAACAGCTCCCACCTTATTCTGCATCAGCTTTTCGGCTAATTGCTGAATGTCTATATCAACATAGGTTCGTAATCCACGTCCGGCCACTTCTTTTACATCTTGGTTGCCTTCATCAAACCTTCCTACCAACCGGTTATGATTGTCTTTGATCCAGTACTGTACGCCTCTTTGGCCCATCAACACTTTTTCATAATACGCTTCTAATCCGCTTCGGCCCACATAATCGCCTCTTTGATAAAACCCTTCCGAACGGGCAATGATGCCTGAATCAACTTCACCAATATAACCTACAAAGTGGCCACCAGCATTAAAAGGATAAGTACGAATGGGCCTTTCCTGCAAATAAAATCCTCCGCCAACCCGCCAGATATTTTCCTGGAGCCTTCCAAATTTTTCCGGAGTAAGCAACGACTCGAACGCCGATGGACGGTTACCGCTTTTAATAATAGCTGATACGATCCGCTTTCTGAATTCAGCAGTATCAATTTCCAGCAACCGGCATAAATAGGCGGTATCAACATTGCGTACTTCAGATGGACGAACCATAAGATCATACATCAATGTATTATTCACAAAGGATCTTCCTTTTCTATCGTACATAAAACCGCGGGGCGGATAAATAACTTTTTTAAACACAGCATTTTCCTGTGCCAGGTCTTTGTATTTGTTGGATGCGATCTGCAGGTTGAACAATTGCACCAGCATGATCAGGAACAGCACAATAAAGATCAGGCGAATGATATAACTTCTCGATTGATTAAATACCGACATAGATTTTGATCAGGAATTACTAAGCAGAAGTGATTGTGTAATGCTAATGCAAATTTTGATAAAGGAAATTGTATTTGCAAAAAGTTTCTGGTTTGCAGCTTCTCTTTTTTGTTAATGTTAGAAGATGAACCATAAAGACAGTGAAAAAATACGATTGGAACTCTACAAACCTAAACTTCAAACCTCCCACTTCTTAAGCTGCGTTGGTCCTGAAACGCAACTTTCTTGGAAACAGCAATTCCGTAACAATAATCAGTAATATGCTGATGGCTGTTGTAGCCAAAACTTTAATGATAAAATCGAGGAAGGAACCAAACTCCAGCCATTGAAGAAAGGTAAGATACCCATGATGCAAAAGCGTTAAGATGAAAGCATAGATCATATAAGGAGCCCAGCCCATAGCACGGGGAGAAGGTTCGCTATAATTAAACTCAGTGGTATCTTTTGGAATGAGGATGTTGATGATGAAAGGTCGTGCATAAGCTATCAGCACACAGGCAGCTGCATGAAGGCCCGGAGTGTATTTGAAATAATCCAGTGTTAAGCCGGTAAGAAAGGCAATGAACAAAACGCCTATTCTTGGAATGCTGAACGGAAGCCACAAGATGAAAAGAAAATAGATGTAGGGAACAATGAACTGGTGCAGATGAGGGATCTTGTTTAGCACAAATACTTGTACCAAAATGAAAATTATTAAACGGAATATATTTTTTACTAAGTCGCTCACCTGTTACCTCTTTGCTGTTCTATTTTTTTCTGTGTTTCTTTTTCCAATTGCAATTGCTCTTCCCTCTGAAGATTTTCAACTACAAAAACCTGCTGAATGGTATTGAAATTAGTAGCTGTTTTAACTTTCAAAATATGAAAGCCCGTTGCCGGATCGGTTTTAATGTCGGAGATGGTACCGATAATATACCCTGCAGGAAAATTGTAGGAAAAACGGCTGGTCAGAACTGTATCGCCTTTTTTTACATCTACACTTCTTGCAACACCTTCTAAAGAAACAAACCGGGGGTCTTTACCATCCCAGGTAATGCGGCCCGATTCTCCTCCTCTTTTTAAGGATGCACTTACCGAATTTTGAATATGGAGCAGACTCATTACTGCGCTGAAGTTGTTGCTTACGTTTACCACCTGACCTACTACCGAACCATCGGAATTTAAAACAGCCATATTATCTTTTATTCCATAATTACCACCCCGGTCGATTTGTAAATAGTTCTTTTCTGAGATCACAGTGTTATAAACCACCTTAGCAGGACGCCAGTAATAACGACGAACTCCTTTAGTAGTATCATTCACTTGTACAGAATCAATATGTTGCTGAATACTTGTATCAGGGAAAGAAAAATTGGAAGGTAAAAGGTTCATGAGCGAATCATTCATGCGATGCACCCTTAAATTCTCCTGGCCCTGGTGAAAATAATCGTCCAGTTTATCCACCTGCTTGTTTATACGGCCTGTAACCTCGCTGGCCACTCCCAAACCGGCTGCTCTATGTACACGATTGAATTTAAAAAGCATCCAAAAACAAACCGCCTGCAACAGCACAAAAACCATAAGAGGAAAATGGCGGCGGATGAAAAGGAAGATATTACGCATTAAGTGTAAAGCTTCGAGTTAGGAGTTACGAGTTGCGAGACTTCAGGTTATAGTTGGTCTCGTAGCTCGAAGCTATTAACTCGTTACTGATTTTATCTCATTACAAAAGGATAACGGTCGTAATTTTTTAAAGCAAGCCCGGTACCACGAACCACACTTTTCAGAGGATCATCTGCGACATGCACAGGCAGTTTTATTTTTTGGCTCAAACGCCTATCCAGCCCTTTCAATAAAGCGCCACCACCAGTCAGGTACAAACCACGGCGATAGATATCAGCAGCCAATTCGGGAGGGGTTTGCTCCAACGCTTTTAAAATTGCTTCTTCCATTTTGAAGATGGATTTATCGAGGGCTTCAGCAATTTCCTGATAGCTTACCATTATTTGTTTTGGAATACCAGTAACCAGGTCACGACCATTTACGGGTAGATCATCCGGCGGATTATCGAGATCCTTCATTGCCGCACCAATCTGTATCTTGATCTGTTCCGCAGTGCGTTCACCTATCAATAAGGAGTGGTAACGGCGAAGAGCTTCCATAATATCAGCCGTAAATTCATCACCCGCAATGCGAATGGACTGGTCGCACACAATACCTGCCAGGGCAATAACTGTAATACCTGTGGTACCACCACCTATGTCAATGATCATGTTACCAACGGGCTCTTCCACATCAATACCAATACCCAATGCAGCAGCCATTGGTTCATGAATAAGGTACACCTCTTTTGCACCGGCCTGTTCAGCACTATCCCGAACCGCTCTTTTTTCAACTTCAGTAATAGAAGAAGGTATACAGATCATCATGCGCCAGCTTGGAGGGAACAAAGGTTTTTTGGGGTAAACCATTTTGATCATTTCCCTAAGCATGAGTTCGGCAGCATTAAAATCGGCGATAACCCCATCTTTCAGCGGACGAACCGTACGAATGCTTTCATGGGTTTTTTCATGCATCATAAGAGCTCTTTTGCCCACGGCAAGTACCTCTTTAGGATTATTCCTGTTCAAGGCTACAATAGAGGGTTCGTTTACAACGACCTCATCATTATGTATAATTAAAGTATTTGCTGTGCCCAGGTCTATCGCAATCTCTTGTGTGAACCAGTTAAAAAGTCCCATGCTGCTGTATTGGATTTATTTTTTTGAAGGTTGTGTGCAAAGTTGAACGAAATAAATTGAATTGGCAAAGTAAAGAAGAACGAAAAAAGGAAATTTTTACGATAAGCCAAAACGGCAAAATTGAAAGGCGAAACGTGAATGGATGGCCGTAACAGCATAAGTTATAATGAATCTCAATCGTTTGAGGTTTGACTGTCCACTATTGATCATTCATCTTTCACGGCTACATTTACAATTGTGAAGATCATTAACCGGACAGTATGGATACTTTCTTTGGTTAGCTTGTTTGCCGATGTGGCCAGTGAGATGTTGTATCCCATTATTCCTGTTTATCTCAAGCAAATTGGTTTCTCTGTTTTATTGATAGGTGTGCTGGAAGGTATAGACAATTTTACTGCCGGGCTAAGCAAGGGCTATTTTGGAAAGCTGAGCGATGAACGGGGGCTGCGGTTGCCATTTATTAAATGGGGCTATTTTTTAAGTGCAGTTTCTAAACCAATGCTGGCTGCCTTTGCCTATCCTCTTTGGATATTCTTTTCCCGTACCGTTGACAGGTTGGGCAAAGGATTACGGACGGCGGCACGGGATGCCATGCTTTCGCAAAATGCCACAACCGAAACAAAAGCAAGGGTATTTGGTTTTCACCGCAGTATGGATACTTTAGGCGCAGCTATTGGCCCAGCTGTAGCACTGCTGTTGTTATGGATTTTCCCAGGCGACTATAAGACCATATTTCTGATAGCTTTTATTCCTGGCTTAATTTCAGTTGGTCTCATTTTTCTTCTTAAGGAAAAAAAGCAACCCGTTTCAACATTAGGCAAAGGCAATTTCTTTTCATTTTTTAACTATTGGAAGATCGCATCACCTGAATACAAGCGTTTGATAATTGGGTTATTGTTCTTTTCTCTTTTTAATAGCTCCGACCTGTTCCTGATTCTGAAAACAAAAGAAGCGACCGGTGATGACAGGCTGACCATTGGAGCTTACATTCTCTATAATCTTGTTTTTGCACTGGCAGCCTATCCACTTGGTATACTGGCTGATAAACTCAGAATTAAAAAAGTGTTTATTTATGGCTTATTGTTATTTGCAGTAGTGTATACATTATTTGGATTGACCAGTTCCCCTACACTTATTTTCGTTTCCTTTTTTCTTTACGGCATTTATGCAGCCGCCACAGAAGGCATTGCCAAAGCCTGGATCACGAACATAGCTCACCAAAACAACACAGCAACTGCTGTAGGTTTTTATACATCGTGCCAAAGTATCTGTGCCCTACTGGCAAGTGTGTTAGCAGGTACCATCTGGACTTTTTTTGGCAGCACTCTTACCTTTATTATTACTGCTACAGCCGGAGTATTGACAGCTTTATACTTGTTGATGTATTTTAAAACAGCAGTACCTGCTAAAATACCGTAATCTTACGCTGTTTTTGAACCAAAAGGCTTTTTACCTTTTGGAATGCTTCCGAAGGTTTATTTATGGAACAAAGCTCCTGCCATCAGGTTTTTGATTTGCCTGATAGCAGGCATTGTTTTACAATGGCATCTTCAACTTTCAGTGAAGGCATTAGCTTTTTTATTTCTCCTTTCTATAGTTTTCCTGTCCATTTATGTTTTCTGTTCACTTACAATCAAATTCAGGATAAGACATATCATTGGTTGCGTTCTGCACCTGATCATTATTATAACCGGTTCGCTATTAATATGGGCTAAGGATATCAGGCATAACGATCAATGGCTGGGACATCATTATCAAAAGCAAATGCTTGTTGCTACGCTTCAGGAACCGCTTGTTGAAAAAGCAAACTCCTATAAAGCGGTGGCTGCTATTACGGCACTTTATCAAAGCGATTCGTCTAAAAAAGTCAAAGGCAATATCATTATCTATTTTAAAAAAGACAGTTCGCTGCTTCATCTCAATTATGGATCACAAATTGCATTTCTAAAGCCACTTCAGGAGATTAAAAACTCAGGTAATCCAGGCGGTTTTGATTACAAAAGATACTCGCTGTTCCAGGGCATAACGCATCAGGTTTATCTTACTTCAAATGATATTGAACTTATACCCGGAAAAGATACCGATCCTTTACAACAACTGATATTTACCTCCAGGGATTGGGTAGTAAAAACATTAAAGAAGAATATTGATGGTCACAAAGAAGCAGGGCTTGCCGAAGCACTTTTAATTGGCTACAAAGGTGATCTGGATAAAAGCCTGGTGGAGTCTTACTCTAACACTGGCGTTGTGCATGTGATTGCCATTTCGGGTTTGCATCTTGGGATTATTTATTTAATACTGGTTTTTCTTACAAAGCCAATTAAAAGAATGAAGCACTTAACATGGCTGCGTTTGCTATTGATACTTGTTCCGCTTTGGGCCTTTACATTAATGGCCGGTGCACAGCCATCCGTTTTGAGTTCAGCGGTAATGTTCACATTTATAGCAATTGGTGAAGTAGTGGCAAGAAGAACATCTATTTACAATACATTGGCTCTTTCAGCATTCATCTTATTATGCGGGGATCCCTTCTGGCTATGGGATGTAGGTTTTCAACTATCCTATGCTGCAGTACTAAGTATCGTTACCTTTTTCAAGCCCATTTATAATTGGTATCGCCCAGACAACAAGATCGTTGATTTCTTCTGGAAGATGAATGCAGTGACCATTGCTGCACAATTGTTAACGGTACCGATCAGCATGTATCATTTTCATCAATTTCCTGTAATCTTTTTCTTTACCAACTTTGTGGCTGTCCCATTGTCAAGTCTTATTCTTATTGGCGAAATAGTGCTTTGTGTTTTATCACAAGCAACAGCGATCGCATCTCTACTGGGTAACGGATTGCATGGTCTTATTTATTTGATGAACTCATACATAGAAGAGCTCGACAAACTCACGTTTGCTGTATGGCCAGCTATGTCTGTAAGTATCTTACAAATATTTTTATTGATTACGTTCATTGTAAGCATTTGTTTTTGGTTGATAGAAAAAAGAAAGACCATTTTTTGGGTGAGTGCTACCTCTTTGGTGTGGTTTGTTTGCTTGCGTTCTTTGTCTTTTCACGATGCATATCAACAAAAGAAGCTCATCGTTTATAATGTTCCTAAATATCAGGCTATAGATATTATTGATGGCAGAGACTATCATTTCATTGGCGACTCTGTGCTTTTACAGGATGGGTTTGTCAGAAACTTTCATTTAAACCCTTCAAGGATATTGCATCGCATTGATCGTAACTCTGAATTGGTAAATGCCAAATGTTTTCTTTTTTGTAATAAACGTTTCCTGATCATAGATCAGCCCATTAAGCCAGCTGATAAAAAAACGCTTGTTGATATCATTATTCTTTCCAAAAATCCTAAGCTCTACATTTCTCAACTTCAATCATCACTTTCATTTCAGCAAATTGTTATTGACGGATCTGTTCCTGAATGGAAAGCCAGGTTGTGGAAAAAGGATTGCGACTCACTCAAAATCCCCTACTACGATGTAGCAGAAAAAGGAGCTTTTGTCATGAATCTATAGCCCCTACCTTTGCGGCTTCTTTCGATAGCCTGCCCAAATTTTTCGCAACAATGAGCAAGAAAATCACATCTGCGCTTATATCTGTTTTTTATAAAGACGGATTGGAACCGCTTGTCAAAGAATTAAATAACCAGGGAGTAACAATCTACTCAACCGGTGGTACGCAAAACTTTATTGTGAACCTTGGAGTAGGCGTGGTGCCCGTTGAAGATCTAACAACCTATCCATCTATTCTTGGCGGAAGAGTGAAAACATTACATCCTTCGGTATTTGGTGGCATTTTAGGAAGAAGAAACAACGAACAGGATATCGTTGAAATGAAGGAATTCAAAATCCCTGTTATTGATCTTGTAATCGTAGATCTGTATCCTTTCCAGGAAACGCTTGCCAAAACAACTGTTGAGCAAGAGATCATTGAAAAAATTGATATTGGTGGGCCATCTATGATAAGGGCTGCAGCAAAAAACTTTGCAGATGTCGCTGTGATAGCTTCTAAAGACGATTACAGTAAGCTGGTAGAATTGCTGCATCAGCAAAATGGTCAACTTACTTTAGAACAACGTAAAAGCTTTGCAGCAAAAGCGTTTAGTGTTGTGGCTGATTATGACATTGCAATTACCAATTACTTCAATAGTGAATCGCCTTTAATTACATTTGGACAGGAACAAAAAACAATTTTACGTTACGGCGAAAACCCTCATCAACAAGCATCATTCTTTGGAAAGCTGAATGAGTGCTTCGACCAATTACATGGAAAGGAAATTTCCTACAATAATCTCGTTGATATTGATGCTGCGGTTGAGTTGATTAAAGAATTCGGCCCGGCCCATCCCGACCTTCCCGGTGGGAAGGACACCAACACACAGACCTTGCTAAAGCAAGATGCAAGTCAACTGTCAACATCTACAAGAAGCGAGGTTAGTGCACAGGTCACTCCCCTACTGGGGGAGCCGGAGGGGGCCGCTGTCTTTGCCATCATCAAACACACCAACGTTTGCGGCATCGCTAGCAGAGTTAATGTAGTTGATGCCTGGAAAGCTGCATTGGCGGGTGATCCGGAAAGTGCATTTGGCGGTGTATTGGTTTGTAATGGAGAAATTGATAAGACAACTGCAGAGGCCATTAGTGAAATATTCTTTGAAGTGCTGCTTGCTCCATCATTTACTTCTGATGCTTTAGAAGTGTTGAAGTCAAAAAAGAACAGGATACTATTACAATTGAAAGATTTTTCTGTTTCGAAACAGATGTATAAAAATGTTTTAAACGGGACACTTGTACAGCAAAAAGACGAAGGTAATTATGATAAATGGGAAGATGTTGGAGCTAGAACTATTAGCGAACAGGAAAAAGAAGATCTTATTTTTTCCAACATTGTTTGCAAGCATTTAAAATCAAACGCTATTGCTTTGGTAAAAAACAAGCAATTGGTTGGTAAAGGTTGCGGACAAACCAGCCGTATTGATGCTTTGCGACATGCCATTGAAAAAGCAAAGCAGTTCAATTTTGATTTGAATGGCGCTGTAATGGCCTCAGATGCCTTCTTCCCATTTAATGATTGTGTGAAGATGGGACATGAAGTTGGCATCACTGCATTCATTCAGCCCGGTGGATCGATCAGGGATAAGGACAGTATTGATTATTGTAAAAAAAATAATTTGGCTATGGTGCTGACAGGTATGAGGCATTTCAAACATTAATAGTCAAAGAAGTCAATGGGTCATATTAGTCATAAATATTTGACCTCTTTGACTCTTTTGACCCATTGGACTTTTCATTGAACAACAACCCCAACATACAAAAACCAACTTCTGATGCACAAACCATGGTAGGTGCCGCGGCAACTTACATTGCCAAATTCAATCCATTCACCATTCATAAAAGAGGGAGAAGAGCCAAAGCACTATTTGCACTTTCACTGGTTTGCTTTTTCTGGGGTACTACATGGATTGCTTCGAAAGAAGCTGTTCAACATATGCATCCGTTGCAAATGGCTGGCATACGCCAGTTTCTGGGTGGCGTTTGCTATGTACTATTCTTTTTAATGAAACGAACAGCATGGCCCAAAGGAAAAGAATGGCTCACCATATTGATACTAAGCTTTCTCAACTTTATGCTGAGTAATGCCTTATCTACATGGGGCGTCCGGTACATTTCCGCAGGATTGGGTTCTATCATTGGCGCCATATTTCCCTTATGGTTAGTTATTATTGGTTTGATTGGAGCTAAAACAAAAGTTCCTTCTAAAACAATCATCGGTTTACTGTTAGGTTTTACAGGTATATGTGTCATCTTTTATGAACATCTTCATGACTTTTTAATTCCTGAATTCAGACTGGGAATTTTTCTTTCTCTTGCATCAACCTGGTCGTGGGCCTTTGGAACATTGTATACGAAAAAACAGGCAGTGAATTTTAATCCATATTTCAGTTTAGGATTCCAGATGCTTATTTCAGGAATAACCTTATTCACTGTATCTGAGTTTTCAGGCTTTTCCATACCGTTAGGCCAAATTGCCTGGCAAGGATGGGCCTCTATAGCATATCTCGTTTTATTTGGTTCCATCATTTCGTTTGTTGCTTATTTATATGCTCTTCAAAACCTGCCTACAGAGCAGGCCAGCTTGTATGCTTACATTAATCCTATAGTAGCTGTATTGTTAGGTTGGATGATCTTTAGTGAAAAGCTGACAGCATTCATTATTGCCGGAACGTTGATCACACTATATGGTGTTTATCTGGTAAATAAGCAAGCCACTAAAATTGCCTTTGAGAAGAAACGGTCGCAATAAATTGCTGATAAACTTCTTTCCAGCCTTTAAACATATTATCAGTACCTAAAAACGTATTGTGCCAGATGGTGATCATTAAACCATTTATATCTTTGATGACTTTGTAATAATGCATGATTTCATCAAACGCCTGTTCCGGTGTAAACTTTTGTTCAAAAAAGGAGTTGGCTTCCATGTAGCAAAACGGATAAACCAATAAGCCAGTTTGCTCTTCTTTTTCCAAATCATACCAATAAAAAGGGGATGCAACAGATGCTCTGAAGCCATTGATTGAACCATAGCCCATTGAGAATTCTTCTTTAATTCCTGCGTTAACTAAACGTCTGTATGTGTCGGGTAAACTGAAACGAATAAAATGTTGTCTTGATGAAGTGATTGGATGTTGTGCTATTTCTTCAAGTCTTTTACCTTCTTCTTTGATCAATGAAGAATCATCGCCACTTTGCCAGGATGGATGCAGGCCAACACTATATTTCTTTGCATGCTTCAAAATCAAATCCTTCATCACCTGCTTATGAGGCAAAATGTTGCGATCATATTTGCCAAGCCTTGATGAAACAAGAAAAAAATACTTAGGTTTCAGATCATAACGTTGATGCAATTCGTCCATCCACTGATAGGAATCGAAAGGATCATTATACCTGCTTTGCAAAACAGCAATTCGTTCTTTTACACGATCTGCATCACCTTTAAATGCAGCCCTGGCAATTCCGCCAACCGTTCTAATAAGTCCCTTATGTTTATAAGAAAAAGCTTCATCAATATCATAGGTAGGAAGAATGGAGAACTTAGAATGGAGAATGGAAAATGAAGCCTCTTTTTGAGCTAAGACTTTTCTAAATTCTTCTAACCAAATATTTATTAAAGGCAAGTGTAAGAAGCCTTCATTAAAAGCTAAAGAACTTTGATATGCATACCTGCCATACTTGTCTTTTTGATGTGGCAGATATTCTTCATAACGACTTATCAAATAAAACGAAGCAGCAAAAATGTCAAAGGGAAAATCGCCTTCTGTCTTGAAAAAAGCTTTGCTTTGGTTGACATCAAAGCATTGGATCTGCTGTGGCTTTATGCCATCTTCAAATAGTAAAGAATGATGCTTGATCCAGATCTCTACGCTAGTCATTCGCTCATCAGAATAATTCAGCTTTGCTTCATGTGATGCAATGAAAACCTGTTTGTCTGATGTAAGAACAAATTCTGTTTTGAAATGAGAAGACAGAAAATCAAAAATGTATTGCAGTCGCGGAGTTATGGTGGCAGCGTAAACGAACACAATCTAATTTAGCTTCTTTTATTTTGCTCTTTCCACATTTGATTGAAAGACTTCTTTGGGAACTCTAATTCTTTTCTATTTTTCTTCCAATCTTTTACAAATGTATTCACCACCCAGCTTTTCATTTTAGAAGAGCCCATGTTCATTAAGCCCCGGTTCAACATGGCTTTTTTCCAAAACTTCCAGGCAGTTCTTTCAGAAAATGTTGATGAACCTTTTTCAACCGCTTCGCTTCTGTTCTCTAACAATAGTTCGTGAAGGTTAATCTTTACCGCACACACTTCTGTACAATTACCACAAAGAGATGAAGCATAGCTTAAATGCTTCCAATCATCCATCTCTTTCAAATGCGGGGTGATGACAGAGCCAATTGGACCGCTGTATGTTGTTTGATACGTATGTCCTCCAATATTTTTATAAACCGGACAGGCGTTTAAACAGGCACCGCAACGTATGCAATACAAAGACTCTCTGGATTTTTCATTTGCCAAAATGTTTGTGCGGCCGTTATCCAGCAAAATCACATACATCTCTTCCGGACCATCATTCTCTGCAACCTGTCTGGGCCCTGTAACAATAGAGTTATAAACCGTCATTCGTTGGCCTGTGCCATAGGTTGCCAGCAAAGGCCAAAACAATCCTAAGTCTGTTATAGATGGAATGACTTTTTCAATGCCAACAATTACAATATGCGTTTTAGGCCATGCAAAGCTTAATCGTGCGTTGCCTTCATTTTCAGTTACAGCAATACCACCAATATCTGAGATGATGAAGTTGGCGCCAGTGATACCTATCTGTGCCTCTGTGTATTTTTCTCTGAGCTTTTGCCTTGCAACAAGTGTTAACTGTGTTGGGGTAAGGTTAGAAGGTGTGCCAAGCTTCTCTGCAAAGAGTTTGGCAACATCCTCTTTGCTTTTATGCATAGCCGGAGTAACGATGTGGTAAGGAGGCTCTCCATCTAATTGCTGGATGTATTCTCCTAAATCTGTTTCTACAATCTCAATATTGTTCTGCTCTAAAAATTTGTTGAGATGAATTTCCTCTGTTACCATGCTCTTGCTCTTTACAATAGAAGAACATTTTTTGCCCTCACAGATCTTCAGAATTTCATTCAGTGCTTCTTCTGCCGTTTCAGCCCACAACACTTTCGCTCCTCTCCTGCTAATATTTGTTTCGAAAGTTTCCAGTTGTTCTGACAGGTTTTCAATAGCCCTCCACTTGGTGTTCTTTGCTTTTTCTCTTGCCAAATGAACATCCGCAAATTGACCTTTACCTAACGGTACTACATTATTATACCGGGAAATATTAAAGTTGATCTTGCGGCGATGTTCTCTATCGGCAGCTTTTACTGTACTTTTTGCAAGAAACGTAGATTGATTTTCTGACATCAGCGTTTGTGTTTAACACCATCTTCAAAATACTCGATAGCTGTGGCATGCAGTGCCTGGTAAAACTCTTCTCCGAACTTACGAATGATAGGCTCCTTCAGAAATTGGTAAACAGGCATTTTTAATTTCTTACCTAATGAGCAGGCAGCTTTGCAAAGCGTTTCCCTTGGCTCGTAGTTCACCATGGTGTAAGTCTTGGTGTTGGTAATCTTTATCGGGAATAAATGACAACTGATTGGCTTTTTCCAATCCAGTTTTCCATCTCTGTAAGCTTGTTCAATGGCACATTTAATAATGCCTTGCTCGTCTCTGAAACCATAGGCACAAATCTTTCCATCGATAGTTGGTGTTACCCAACCAAATTCTCTATCATAAACATATTTACCCTGGCGTGCCACTTCCGCAATGCCTTCAGCCGTCATGTACGGCTCAAAAGCTTTGTAATTCTCATCAATGCTTTTCTTTTCTTCTTTTTCCAATGGTGCACCGGCATCTCCATCCTCGCAGCAACCGCCTTTGCATTTGTGCAGATCACAAACAAATTTGGCTTCCACCACTTCATCACTGATCAAAGCATTATCAATAGCTATCACTTATTCTGAATTTTTGCGAAGGTAGGCTGTATTAATTGGCCTCTGATTTTCGTTTTGCTAAAATATTCTTCCAAAATCCGGCACGGACCGGCATGATCAAACGCTTGCTGGTCAGGTAATTGATTACTTTATGTTCAAGCCAGTGGTGCAGCGGCAATAGCACAGCAATCAGCAAAACTTTAATTCCCAGGATCGGAAGGGGTTCGCCATGTGTCCAGTGGTGAATTTGGGTATCGGCAATAAGAATGATAAACTCAAAAAAGAAAATGAAAGCAAAAAAACCAATGATCTTGATAGTAGATACTGATACCTGGAAAATGCCCATCAACACCAGCAGCAAAAAAACAGTTACAATGGCAATGGTAATTCCCATGTACTGAATGTTATGTTTTCGCTTCAGTTCTTCCTGCCGTTCTCTTTCTCTTCTTGCGGCACGTTGTTGTTCGTCATCCAGTTCCATTTGAAGAATATCTTTTTCTTCGCTTAGCTTTTGCAGGCTGTCTTTGTATTGATGATAGAGAGAACTATAGAAATAAGACTGTTTGTAATCACCGGCTTTTGCATGAACCGAATCCAATTCTTTTGCAATCCGCCGCTGCCAGTCAAGCTCACCTGTTTGATCTGCTAAACTCATTGCTTTTGAAAGGTATTCTATAGCCTTGGGCATATTTCCTGAAGCCTTATAAAAAAGTCCGTACTCCGCATAAAAACCAAGTCTGGATGATGGCGTAGAAGTAGCTTCAAATGCAGGCGTGGCTTTTTCATAATAATATTGAGCAGAGTCATACCTGCCTAATCCTGTATAAATAGTACCATAGGCATGATCAACTATGTGGCTGGCGCCGAAGTTGGAAAGAAACTGTTTCAGATCTTGACGTGTATTCAAAAATTCTAATGCTTTTTGTGGCTGATCACCTCTTAAATATTGATTGAGCATGCCAGTATAACCAGGCATTTTCAACGGATAATATTTTAAAGAGTCAGCAGCCTTTATTGACTTATCAAAATAGAAAACCGACATGTCAAAATCCTTTTTATTCATGTACAGTCTTCCAAGCGTATACAAATCGGTTACAGATAAATATTCTTTGTTGGGCAGGTGGGTAAGCGGCAATTCATCTATAGCCAGCTTTGTATAATCTATGGCCTTGTCATAAGATTTGATGTCCGAATAAAACTGCGATAGCATAACATAGCAGCTTCTTAATAAAACATGCTTTTGTGTTTTATCGTTGTTCATTTCTTCTGCAATACGCAGGGCCATAAGATAATTGCGCAAAGCAAGGATTCTTTCCTTTTTTAACTGATACACATAACCATAAGAATAATAGTTAGCCACCTGCAGGCTATCATCTTTTAAAGCATTGCTTATTGAAAATGCCTGCGTAGTATAGTTCAATGACTTATTCAGGTCTGGTATGCTTGTATAAACAGAGGACAAAGCCAGGTATGCTTCGGCAATCTCTTTTTCCATTTTATTTTGCCGGGCCAGGTCTAAAGCCTTGTTATAATAATCAAGAGATTTTTGAAGAAAGTTTTTATTGGCTGGAAAAAAAGAATACCGCATTCCATTAATCATCAGGGCTTTTACCATCAGCTTTCGGTTGCGTGATACCTCTGCCTCCTGCGTAATCAAAACACCATATTTATCTGCCTCAGGAATGTTGGTGTTCATTAAAATCTGGGCTAAAAGACCCATGTAGTAAATCTTATCCTCCGGAGTTTTTGCTTTCGACAAGTCTTTCTTGAGACTATCAATAAGAACCAAGTTTTGCTGGGCATTCGCATGCATAAAAAAGATAAAGAAGAAAGCAGTTAGCAACAATGGCCTCATAAAATGCAGTTGTAGCGGCCAATTTAAAGGATTTATACGATTGAGGAAATACTAATTGCTGAAAGCGGCTAAAGTGTAGCTGATGCTATTTCCACCGCAAGGTATTGATGAGATGTTCAACATCTTTGCGCAAAAAATCATTAACAGGGCGGATAGAATCGGAGTTGGGTGTGGCGTTAAAATACAATGCGCCTCTTAAAAAATGGTTGATTGAATCGGTAATGAAAAACTGGTTGCCGGTTGCAGCATTTCCTTTCAGGGTAAAGTACACACCTCCGTAACCATTTGGCGTTCTAAACTCTTCAGGGTTGATACCCGTTGCTTCGTATGTATGTTGCTTGTACGACATATTGAAAGCATCGTTGACCAATGAGTCGAAATTGTTGCCTCTTATTCTTTTATAGCTGATATGAATGCGCCCCTGGAATTGGGGAAAGTCAATGTTGATCCAATTTTCTGGTCTTTCTTCGAAGAAAACAGAATCTTTTGTTACGATACCATAAGCAGGATATTCAAAAGCATAAGGATAACCAGCACTGTCGAATGATTTATATTCCTTTTTTGGCAGATCAATTTTAAAATAACCACGAGGTTTGGGATTATAGTCGCTGTTGCACGAAGCCAAACAAACCAGCAAACAAAAGCTAATCCGGAAAAGATTATGTAAACAAACAGTAGTTGTCCTGGCTTTACAAATTGTAAAATGGGTATCGCCGACTTTCTTCTTACTCTTCATCTGCATTCAGGTTGATAGATATCTTAACGCTTTTAATACGGTTTCTTTCTGTTTCCAAAACTGTAAATTCAAAATCGCCGCTGGTAACTTTCTCGTTTACAGAAGGAAATTCACCGGCAATCTCCAAAACAAGTCCACCCAGTGAATCGCTCTCACCTTTCACGGTATCAAACGTATCAATTGACAAACGCATTGCACGGCATAGATCATACAACATGATTTTTGCATCTGCTATGTAAGTTTGGTCGTCAATCTTTTTTACGGATGTTTCTTCTTCGTCAAATTCATCTCTTATATCACCGATGATCTCTTCTAAAATATCTTCCATGGTAACAATGCCGTTTGTGCCGCCAAATTCATCTACCACAATAGCAAAATGGATTCGCTTTGCCTGGAACTCTTCTAACAGGTCTTTAATCAGTTTTGTTTCGGGCACAAATAAGGTAGGGCGAATTAAAGCATGCCAGTCGAAGTTTTGTTCGTTGATGTAGGGCAACAGGTCTTTCGTATTTAAGATGCCCACTACATCATCAAGCGTTTCCTTATACACTGGAAGACGGGAATAATGCAGTTCTTCAACCTTTCTTATTACATCCTTATGTTCTGTTTTATAATCAATGCCGTTTACATCTAATCTGAACTTCATGATCTGCTTAACCGAAATGTTCCTAAACTTATAAATGCTCTTTAAAATATTCTTTTCTTCCAGCGAAACTTTTTCATCATTGGTTTCAATAGCCTCATCTAATTCTCTCAACCCTCTTTCCTCCGATTCGTTAGCACCGCTATGTTCACTTATACTATCGGCAACATCTACCATTCTAATACTTATTTTTCGCAGAACCCAATGTAAGCCTTCCACTACAGCCGAAGTGCCATAAGCAAACCGAAGATAGTTTTGAGTAGCCCACACTTTTGGCAGCATCTTACCAAAGAACACAATTACAAAAGCAATGATCACTATCTTAATAAGAATATCAATATTAACGGGAGTAATAATGGTTACGTAACCCACATTCAAAACAGGATCAAGAAGAAAATTGGCCAATACCGCAATGCTAATATTAAAAATCCCGCTGGCAATAAGCAAAGAAATGTAAACTGCTTTTCTTTCATCAAGCAAAGAAGTGATGCGACGTGCTGCAGCATGCTGTTTTGTTTTCAGCATGTTTACATCTTTGTTCTGAAGAGAGAACAAAGCCACCTCTGCCCCCGAAGTAACGAAGCTTAACAGAAGCAGTACAAAAAGAAGCACAACCAGGAAAATGGTGTTTTGAGGATTGGCCGCTAAAAAAATGTAGTTTAAAATGGCGTTGACCGACAGGTAATCCAACTGGAAACGTTTTGGTGAACAATTCTATCAGAAAGGCAGGTTATAAAGACCTGCCTTTTATAAAAGTAAAATTATTGTTTTAGAAATTAATAGGACATATCGGGATCATTTCCTAAAGGTGTATCGGGCCCGGAAAACGTATCAGGGCTATTATCATTTTGATTGCTGTGGCCTCCATCTGTACGTTTGTCCAGCATGATAAGATTATCGCCAACTACTTCAGTAGCAAACTTGCGGGCACCTTCTTTGTCTTCCCAACTTCTTGTGCGAAGACGGCCTTCTATATAAACCAGACTGCCTTTATGAAGATATTTCTGAGCCAGTTCAGCCAGGCCACGCCACAACACAACAGTGTGCCACTCGGTTTGAGAAACCAGCTTTCCTGAACGGTCTTTAAATGTTTCGGTAGTAGCTAAAGGAAATTTTGCAACGGCAATGTTTCCCTCCAAAAACTGCACATCCGGATCTTTTCCCAAATTGCCAATGAGCATCACTCGGTTTACTCCTCTCATACTATCTGATTTATCTTGTTTAAGAATCGCCTGCTGTTGCTTCTATAAATTTAAAAATATTAATCAAATTTTCTGCCAGCTAAATCCTTACAGGCTTATCAAGCTCATCATCAATAAACTGTTTTAGTGTTTTTGGAAACGCATATTTCTTCAATTGCTTTCTACTTACATATATAAAACCTTCCGGCACAATCTTGTCTTTTACATCAATCACAAGAAAGGCGTAGTGAATTTTTTGATGTGAAAGCTTTTGAGAGAAGCCCTGCTTTATTAAAATGAGAGAATATTTATTTGGCTTCATTCCAAATTGCTCGGTAGCCGCTTTCTTAAGCTCATCTACAGTTGGACTCACAGGGGTTTCAATCAAAGGAAATTCATATAAGTGTTGCCAAATGTCTTTACCGGTTCTTTCCCTGATAGTATATTCACCCTTGTGCCGCAGAACAACATAATTAAACCAACGCTCTTTTGTTTTCAGCTGTTTCTCTTTTACAGGCAAAAGCTGTTGTTTACCTTTCAAATAGGCCAGGCAATTTTTATTAAAGAAACATTCATTACAACCGGGAACAGGCTTACAAACCACTGCACCAAAATCCATGATCGCCTGGTTATATGCACCAGCATGTTTTTTGGATAGGGTTTGCTGGGCCAGGGAACCAAATAATTGTTTACCGTCTTTTGTAT